>JAEEGL015966487.1_pt1 | contig 10973 bp, 7 predicted proteins | sample 9134231 | NCBI WGS metagenome assembly JAEEGL01 (sample SAMN16246548, study PRJNA631951) | gut metagenome | biome: gut microbiome; feature: rumen; material: fiber-attached | host: Bos | place: Iran: Karaj | collected 2018-10 | reverse complement strand
GGACGGCGAGCGAGCTGCGCGGCGTGCCCGCGGTCGACGGCGCCGCCGCGGAGCCGGCGCAGCGGTCGATCACCTGCTCGCGGTCGTTCGGGCGCCCCGTGACCGAGTTCGAGGAGCTGCGCCAGTCGGTCGCGCTCTACCTGGCCGAGGCGGCCGAGAAGCTGCGGAGCGAGCGGCTCAAGGCGACCTCCGCGACGGTCTACTGCCAGTTCTATCCCGAATACGAGCCGACGCGGCGCGAGGGGGGCGCGGACAGCGTCCTGGTCCCCTTCGAGCGGCCGACCTCCTCCACGCCGGAGCTCGTCAAGCGGACCGCGCCCTTCCTCGAGGCGATCTTCCGCCGCGGGCGGCGCTACAAGAAGACGGGCGTGATCCTCTCGTGCCTCGACGGCGACGACGGCGAGCAGGCCGACCTCTTCGCCGACACGCGGAAGGAGGAGCGGGCCGACCGCCTCTCCGCGGCGATGGACCGGATCAACGGACGCTTCGGCAAGGGGACGCTCTTCAGCCCCGCGCAGGGAATCGAGAAGCCCTGGCGGATGAAGCGGAGCTTCCTTTCGCCCGCCTGGACCACGAACTGGGACGAGATCCCCGAGGTCCGGTAGACGGAGGCGGTCCGGATGGCGTCAGGCGGCATAATGCATATTTGTCCTTGTTCTCCTTCGTGAACAGCCATGCTCTTCAACTCGTTCGAATACCTCGTATTCCTCCCGCTGGTCTTCTGCCTTTATTGGTTCGTCTCCGACCGTTTGAAATGGCAAAACGCCCTCACGGTGGCGGCCAGCTGCGTTTTCTACGGCTGGTGGGATTTCCGGTTCCTTTTCCTCATCGCGTTCACCTCCCTGTGCAGCTTCTTCAGCGGAATCCTGATCGAGCGGGAAAAGGCCGGGGGGCGCAGCGGCACGGGAATCGCCGTCGCCAACGTCGCGGTCAACCTGCTTGTCCTGGGCGTTTTCAAATACTTCGACTTCTTCGTGGAAAGCCTCGCCGCGGCCTTCTCCGCGTTCGGCGTGGAACTCCATCCCGTCACGCTGAAGCTGATCCTTCCCGTGGGCATCAGCTTCTACACGTTCCAGGCCCTCTCCTACACGATAGACGTGCATCGGGGAAAGCTCGCGGCGACCCGCGACCCGGTGTCGTTCTTCGCGTTCATCTGCTTCTTCCCGCAGCTGGTCGCCGGACCGATCGAGCGCGCGACCAACCTGCTTCCGCAGTTCCAGAAGAAGCGCGTGTTCGACTACGCGACCGCCGTCGACGGGACGAAGCAGATTCTCTGGGGATTGTTCAAGAAAATGGTCGTCGCCGACAACTGCGCCGACGTCGTCGACAAGGTCTGGCTCGGCTATCCGCAGCATTCGTCGTGGACGCTGGCTATCGCCGCGATCCTGTTCGCCTTCCAGATCTACGGGGACTTTTCGGGATACAGCGACATCGCGATCGGCACGGGCAAACTGTTCGGAATCCGGCTGATGCGCAATTTCGATTCGCCCTATTTCAGCCGTTCCGTCTCCGAATTCTGGAAACGCTGGCACATTTCGCTCAACACCTGGTTCGTCGACTACGTCTACATCCCGCTGGGAGGCAGCAGGGAGGGAAGATGGAAGACGCTGCGCAACACGTTCGCGATTTTCCTCCTCTCCGGACTGTGGCACGGGGCCAACTGGACCTACGTCCTGTGGGGCCTCTACCACGCCGCCCTGTTCCTGCCCTCGACGCTCTCCGGAAAACGCGCGAAATACGCCGACGTCGTCGCCGGCGATTCGTTCCTTCCGTCGTTCCGGGAATCGTTCCGGATGCTGTCGACGTTCGCGCTGGTCTGCTTCGGCTGGATCGTCTTCAGGGCGGGCAGTCTGGCCGATTTCGCGGGCTACGTGTCCTGCATGTTCGCGAACGCCGGGGTCGGCGACGCCCTTCCCGGCAGGAAGGCCGTTTTCTTCGCGCTCGTCCTCGTCGCTGTCGAATGGGTCAACCGGAAACGGGAACACGCGTTCGCCTTCCACGTCCGGCGTGTCTGGCTCCGCTGGGGAATCTATCTCGTCACGGCCCTGCTTTGCCTTTCCCAGGCGGGGAAGCAGGTCCAGTTCATCTATTTCCAATTCTGACCGGACGGCGCTCCATGAAGCTCTACCTGCGCAAGCTGGCCCTGATAAGTCTACTGCTCGTCGTCCTGCTGGCCGTCCTGGCCTTCGCGTCGAGAGCCGTCGTCGTCCGCGGTTGTTCGTGGAAACTTCCCGAACGCGTGCACGTCCTGTTCCTGGGCGCCTCGCACGTCGAATACGCCGTGGACGATTCCATGATGGAGAGCGCCGTCAACTGGGCGAGAGGTTCCGAACGATACGCGTACACGTACATCAAGCTTTCGCATCTGCTGGAGGACAACCCGCGGATCGACACGGTTTTCCTGGAACTCGCCCCCACGGACCTGTGGGCCGACGCCGACGACAAATACCACAAGGAGAACGAGCAGAGCTTCTACGTGGCGAACTACTGGCCTTTCTTCTCCTTGGCCGAGTGGAGGATTTTCGCCGGGGAACCGCTGCAGGCGGGACGCGTCGTCGTCGCGAATCTGCTGCAGGCGGACAACGTCCTGCGGCACGACAAGTGGTGGAAGAAGATGGGCGGGCACGAAAACGCGTTCGAGGAAATGGACGCGGCGGCCGCCAAGTGGGAACCGGCGGAGTCCCTGGGGCACGGAAACGCCGTGAATTACGGCTATTTGCGGAAAATCGTCCGGCTCTGCGAAGAACGGGGCGTCAAGCTCTATTTTCTGGAAACGCCGACCTGCCACATGGAGCGCATCTACGACATCGCCTATTTCCGCGACGCGTACCGGAAGAACTTCTCCGACGTCGAGTTCGTCGACTACAGCGACTGGCCCATGGCGGACGACGAGCGGAAAGACCCGCACCATCTGAACCACAAGGGCGCGGTCAGGTTCACCCGCGAAATAATGGAGAGATTCCACATACGATGACGTCCGCGGAACTGCGCAAGCCGAACTCCGAAACACCCGGCGACGGCCGGACCGGCCGGTTTCTGGAGGCCCGCTAGATGGAGGCGTTCGCGGCGTCGTCCGGCTCCTCGGCGTGGCTTTTCCTCGGCTTCGGCTCCGCGCTGCTGCTCGGCTTCTACGACATCGCCAAGAAGCGGTCGCTCGACGGCAACGCCGTGACGGCGGTCCTCCTGCTCTGCAACATCTTCACGTTCCTCTCCGTGCTGCTGATGTGGCGCGTCGCGTTCCCCTCCGAAACGCTTCCGGACCTCGGCCTCCGCGACCACGCGATGCTCGCGGGCAAGGCCTGCATCGTCACGGCCTCCTGGCTCTGCACCTTCCGCGCCATCAAGCGCCTCCCGATCTCCATCAGCGCCCCGGTCCGCGCCTCGGCCCCGATCTTCACGCTCGCCGGCGCGATCCTCCTCCTCGGCGAACGCCCGGACGCGCTGCAGTGGCTCGGCGTCGCGTTCGCGCTGCTGGGCTACTGGTCCTTCTCGATCGCCGGGCGCAGGGAGGGGATCGACTTCCTCCGGAACCGCTGGGTGCTCTGGATGCTCCTCGGCACGCTGATCGGCGGCACGAGCTCGCTCTACGACAAGGTGCTGCTGCAGCGCGCGGGCTACGCGCCCTTCACGGTGCAGTTCTGGTTCTCGGTCTACAGCGTCGCGCTGCAGGGCGCGATCCTGCTGGCGCGCCGCCCGAAGGGGTTCGTCTGGAGAAAGACGATCCCGCTCGTGGGGCTCTTCCTCGCCGTGGCCGACCGGCTCTGGTTCCAGGCGATGCACGAGCCCGAGGCGCTGGCCGGCGTGCTCTCCGTGGTGCGGCGGTCGAGCGTCGTCGTCACGTTCGCGCTGGGCACCCTCCTCTTCCGCGAGCGGTGGAGCGCCCGGAAGGCGCTCTCGCTGGCCGCGGTCCTCTGCGGGCTCTGGATCCTCTCCCTCGCCTGACGCGCGGACCGGCGTCCGTCCCGTCGCCGCCCCCTTTTTTCTAGAATTCGCCAAGGCCGGGCGCTCCCGGAGGTCGGGACCGCGCGACGGCCGCAACAAGGAGAAGAGGATGAAATTCGGAAAGCTTCTGGCGCTCTTCGCCGTCGTCGCGCTCGTCGCGGCCTGCGGCAAGGACTCCAAGAACTCGGAAAACAACTCCGCCGGCCCCGGGGGCGATCCCGGCACGTCCGGGGACCAGCCCGGCGCCTCCATCGCCGACGTCTGCTCGAACTACACCTGCCACGTCGGGTGCCAGGGCATGAACGTGTTCGAATGCAAGTCGGACGGCAAGTACTACTCCAACGAAAGCGGGCGCTACGCCGAGGTCAACATCGAGGTGTTCTGGATGGAGTACAACGACAAGTACGGCGCCCGCTGCGGCGACGGCGAGGAATGCTCCGAGCCGGATTCCCCGGTCTCCAGCTCCAGCAGCGGCGGCGGATACTCCGGCGGCGGCGGCTTCTGCAGCCAGCACGGCTGCGGCGGCATCTTCTGCGCCGGCGACTGCATCGGCTGCCCCGGCTGCTAGCCGAAGCTCCGAAGAACGAAAGCGCCCTCGGCCGAAGCCGGGGGCGTTTCGCTTTGTCCGGAATTTCCGAAACCGCGCCTAGAAGTTCTCGGCGCTGATTTCGAAGTAGCTCTGCGGGTGGTTGCAGGTCGGGCAGACGGCCGGGGCCTTGACGCCGACGATGATGTGGCCGCAGTTGCGGCATTCCCAGATCTTCACTTCGCTCTTTTCGAAGACCCGCTTCGTCTCGACGTTGTTCAGCAGCGCGCGGTAGCGTTCCTCGTGGTGCTTTTCGATGGCGGCCACCAGGCGGAACTTGCGCGCCAGGTCCTTGAAGCCCTCCTCCTCGGCGGTCTTCGCGAACCCTTCGTACATGTCGGTCCACTCGTAGTTCTCGCCGTCGGCGGCGGCCTTCAGGTTCGCGGCGGTGTCGCCGATCCCCTCCAGCTCCTTGCACCACATCTTGGCGTGTTCCTTCTCGTTGTCGGCGGTCTTCAGGAACAGCGCGGAGATTTGCTCGTACCCTTCCTTCTTCGCGACGGAGGCGAAGTAGGTGTACTTGTTGCGCGCCTGCGATTCGCCCGCGAAGGCGGCCTGGAGGTTCTTTTCGGTCTGGGTTCCGGCGTACTTGTTCGCCATGTTCTCTCTCCTTGTGGAAGTCTTGTGCGACCGGGAAACATTGTAGAAAAAACGCCCCGCTCCGGAAGGGGAACGGGGCGCGGAAAAGGGGATTTCCGGGGGCTAGAAGCTCCCCTCGGCCCGGTACCGCCCGCCCTGGATGGACCAGAAGACGGCGCCGGGGAGCGGGGCGGAGCGGCTCCATTCCCACTGCTGCGCGCCGGAGCCGAAGGAGGCGCTCTGCGAGGCGATCGGGCGGCCGGAGACGTCGAGGAGGCGGAGCTCCAGGTCGGCGGGCTCGTCGAGCGCGAAGGAGAAGCGGACGCCGCGGTCGTTCGCCCGGCGGGCCGTCACCTTCCACGAGGAGGACTCGGATACGGCGCGTTCCACGTCTTCCCCGGAGCGGGCGGCGTAGAGGTCCACGCGGGAGCCGGAGGCGGGCAGGGCCACTTCGACCTCGGACCCTTCGCCGACCGGGGTCAGCTTGCCGTCGCGCGCGATCCAGAGCTTGTAGCCCTGCGACGAGAGCGCGCCGACGTTTTCCAGCGAGAGCGTGCCCCTGGCCAGGCCGGAGACGCGGCTCGAGAGGGCGAAGCTCCACTTGATCACGTCGTCGGGCGCGCGGACGTCGTTCTTGAAGCCGGCGCCGTCGCGCTGGCTGGTCAGCGAGACGCCCTCGCCCATGGCCAGCGGGAGTTCGCCCACGCTGCGCTCGGGGTCGCCCACGCCCACGTAGTTGTTGGCGTCGCTCCAGCGGCCGGCCTTCAGCGTCACGCGCGCCAGGTTTTCCGGCGCCGGCGCGGGCGCGGTTTGCGGAACGTCGGAGGCGAAGACGGGCTCGCGCCGGAGCTCGATCGTCCGGAACTCCTCGACGGACTGCAGCCAGAAGGCGGCGAAGGGCGGGATGGGCTCGCCGGGCTTCAGCTCGACGTAGTCGGCGGACTCGCGGTCCCAGAGGTAGACGGGGACGTCGGGCAGCAGGTCGGAGGAGATGCCCACGGCGTAGGGGTTGGCCAGCTGGTTCCAGCCGTAGCCGTCGCCGTCGAGGTCGACCTCCACGGGGGAGGTGATCCGTTCGCGCGCGAAGGAGACGGTGGAGTCCACCCAGAGCCAGACGCCGGCGCCCGCAGGGACCGAGACGGGGGAGCGGTATTTCGCCCAGACGTTGTCCCAGGCGGAGGTTTCGTACCAGCGGAGGAGCTGTTCGTCGGCCAGCGGGCCGAGGTCGTTCACGGAAGCGCCCAGGCCGGCCATCTCCCAGTTCGAGACGTCGGGGTCGGCCGCCCAGACCGCGTGGTAGTGGTCTTCGACGACGACGGTCTTTTCGACCGCGCCCAGCCGGAACATGGGCCTGTCCTCGACCATGACGGTGTCGTCGTATTCCGTGATTTGCATGCCACTGGCGGAAACCAGCAGGCTGGCCCGCACGGCGTATTCGTCGGGGGCGAGCTCGGGGTAGTAGTAGGCGGTCTTGCGGCTCAGCGAGTCGACGGAGAGGGCGACGCCCGAGGCTTGAACCCGCATGTAGGCGAGTTCGGATTCGCCGTCGAAGTTGTCGAACATCCGCAGGCGGACCGCTTCGCCGGAGATGTCCGCGTGCGGGCGGAAGACCACGCCGTCGGGTTTGAACTTGAGCGTGTCGGCCACGGAGGCGAAGGCGTTGTCCGTCGCCGGAAGCTGATACCAGATCTTCGGCGTTTCCGCGCTCAGCAGCACGTAGTGGCCGTTGCCCCAGACCATGGGATTGCACATTTCGGCGAAATCGCTCCAGCCCTCTTCCTCTTCGGGTCCTGGCTGGCCTTGCATTTCGGAGCAGTGCTCCTGTTGCCACGCCAGCTCTTCGGGAATGAACTCCACGGGCCAGCGATGGTCGTAGTCCATCAGCACCAGCTGCGCGTCGTTTTCGGGGAGCATGATTTTGTCTTCTTCCCCGATCGTCGGCCGCGCGGGAACGTCGATGGTCCAGGTGAGCACGGGCTTGGAGCCGCCGCGAGTGATGTAGATCTTGTAGGACTTCGTTCCCGGCTCGAGGGAAAGGGACATGCCGTCGCCCCGTTTCAGCGACTTCGCCGCAAGCGTGGAGTCGGTCGTCCAGGAGTAGAAGGAATCCAGCCCGCCACTGGTGCGTTCGGCCTGGAAGTCTATGTTCATGTTCCAGTCCAGGACGTCGAAGAAACGGAACTGCCGGTGGATGACCTCCGCGGGGCGATCCTCGCCGTCGTAGGCGACGGCGACCAGATGGCAGATGTTCTCGCTGCCCGGGGTGTCGCAGCCGTTGTCCCAAAGGGAGATTTTCCTCGTGGTCGATCCGGACGAGAGGGCGATTTCGTTGCTCGCGAGCTCGGTGCAGTAATCGACCGGGCCGTCTGGTTCGCGGGTCGCGATGGAACAGTAGTAAATCGATCCTTCCACGCCGCCGATGTTGCTGTTGTTGTAGCTCGCGTCCGAATAGAGCGACCAGCGCAGCTTGCCGCTCCCGGAGAGTTTCAGTGTCAGCGTGTCGAGGAAGGCCGTGTCGGAAACCGCCGCGACGACCGGAGCGGCGGAGGTGCCGGGAACCTTGAACCGGACCGTCGGCAGAAGTTCCCAAAGGCCTCGGTTCGCTTCCGCGGCGGCGAGGTCGACGGCGATCGTGTAGAGGGCGTATTCGTGGCCGGCCAAGAGCGGGTAGTTCACGATGTTCGTCGGTTCCGTTTGGCTTCCGTATTCGAAGCGGTCCGCTTCCGGAATATGGTCGTTGAGCATCGTGCCGATGGATGCCGCCGCGTAGTAGATGTCGGCTTCATTTTCCCGGTAGCCGGCCTGTCGGCCCAGAACCGCGGCGGGGCCGTTGTCGTTCGCGTCGAAGAGGAACCAGAAGTACTTGACGCTCTTCTTGAAGTCGAAGGTGGCGAAGACGTTCTCGGCGTCCACGACGTTGACACGCGGCTTCCAGGTCGAATCGGAGCCGAGCTGGGATCCCGAAGTGGCGACGAAGGATTCGTGGACGGCCATGCCCTGGAGGACGTCGCCGGAACCGTTGCTCATCACGGCGCTGACCAGATAGGCCGTCGCGGAATCCAGGCCGCTGAACTGGACGGAGCAGGGCTTCCCGTATCCGCAGGAGGCGGAAACGTGCACGGCGTTGACGGGGCAGTTGGCGGCGAGGTCGGGCTCGTCGGCGAAGCAGCTCAGAATCGCCGAGGCCTCGTGGTCTCCGGTGACGTTCTGGTTCATTGGTTCGGCGATGGCGTAGAGCGTCGGCAGCGCGCCCGTGACGGCCGAGACGACGATGGACGACTTGGTTGCGGCGAACGACGGGCTCTCGGGAACGACGTATCTCGGGGAGAGACTGTCTTCCCTGGTGATGTCTGGGAGGGAAAAATTGCCCCGGCGGGGGTTGACGATTTGAAGATAGAACGAGTGCCAGGAGGAGAAGTCGATGGTGGATGGGCTGACGAGGTAGACGTAAGGGGCGAGCCGGGTGGCATGGTCCGCGTCGACGCAACGGTCCGTCGAGGAGTTGCAGAGCTGCAGCGATTCGAACGCGAAACCGTCGTCCGCTCCAAGCACCGCGCTGTCCAGCTCCAGGACAAGGGAATCGGTGGAATATTCGCCCCAGGGGTCGGGTCTCGCCACAAGCACGGCGTCCTTGACGTAGCCGGTGGAGGAGCCGTTCGCGCTCCAGCCCGTGGCGGCAAGGGCCGCGAGGAGGGCGAGCAAGAGGGGCAGGCGGCGCATGGATTTTTTCATCTCACCTCCAAGGGGCCGGCGGTCGGCGCGACCCCGGACACCCGAACATTTCACTATTCAATATAGTCTATGGTCTCCGCACGCGAAGGGCGAAATCGGCGAAATCAGACCTCGCGGCGGGGTTCCTTGCCCTTGGCGAGGACGATGTGCTCCGCGACGGGGGCCTTCTCGGGCCAGTCGACGGAGTAGTGGAGCCCGCGGCTTTCGTGGCGCAGCCTAGCGGCTTCGACCAGCAAGGCGGCCACCTGGCTCAAATTCCGCAAACGGGAGAGGCGCAGGTTGATCACGGGCGAGCTCTGCCAGGCGATGTCGACGCGGGTGCGGAGCGCTTCGATCTCGAGCGCGGCGTCGGCCAGGTCGGCGTCGTTGCGGACGATCCCCACCTTCTTCCACATCAGCGTGCGGAGCTCCAGCTCCTCGTCCTTCCACTCGGCGCCCATGGGGGAGAAGCGGCGGAGCGGAGCGGCGGCGGGGGCCTTGGGGGCGGGCATGGCCAGGTAGCGCTTGGCGTCCTCGGCGGCGCGCAGGGCGAAGACCACGCTTTCGAGCAACGAGTTGGAGGCCAGGCGGTTGGCGCCGTGGACCCCGGTGCAGGAGGTTTCGCCGCAGGCGTAGAGCCCGGGGATCGAGGTCTCGGAGTTGGTGTCGACCATCACGCCGCCGCACATGTAGTGGGCCGCGGGGACGACCGGGATGGGGGTCTTCTCGATCTCCACGCCGTACTTGCGGCACTCGCGGTAGATGTTCGGGAAGAAGAAGCGCAGGTCGCGGTCTCCGATGTGGGTGACGTCGAGCCAGACGTTGTCGAGCCCGTGGAGGCGCATCTGGCGGTCGATGGCGCGGGCCACGATGTCGCGCGGGGCCAGGTCCTTGCGCGGGTGCTCGTTCGCCATGAAGGCCTCGCCCAGCTGGTTGCGGAGGATGCCGCCGTGGCCGCGGACCGCCTCGGAGATGAGGAAGTTGTCGGCGCCGGGGATGGCCAGCGAGGTGGGGTGGAACTGCATGAACTCCATGTCGGCGCAGTCGGCGCCCGCGCGCCAGGCCATGGCGATGCCGTCGCCGCTGGAGACTTCGTGGTTCGTGGTGTGGAGGAAGACCTGCCCGGCGCCGCCGGTGGCCAGGACCGTCACCCGGGAGAGGACGCGCTCCGTCTCGCCGGTGGCGCGGTCGAGCACGAGCGCGCCGCAGCAGCGCCCCTCGCCGTCCCCTTCGCGCAGGAGGTCGATGGCGGTGTGGCTCTCGAACAGGCGGACCGAGGGGAACTTCTTCACCTCCTCCAGCAGGGCGCGCATCACCTCGGCGCCGGTCAGGTCGTCGGCGTGGAGGATGCGGCGGTGGGAGTGGCCCCCTTCGAGCGCGAGGTGGTAGGGGTAGGTCTCCTGGGGGTTGACGCGCTGGCGGGTGAAGCGGACCCCCCAGTCGATCAGCTGGCGGATGATTTCGGGGCCGTTTTCGGCCAGGGTGCGGACGGCTTCGACCCGGCAGAGACCCGCGCCGGCCTCGAGGGTGTCGGCGACGTGGCTTTCGACGCTGTCGGTGGCTTCGACGGCGGAGGCGATGCCGCCCTGGGCGCGGTTGGTGGAGCCGTCTTCGCTGTGGGCCTTGGTGATCAGCGCGACGGAGCCCAGGGGGGCGCACCGCAGCGCGAAGGAGAGGCCGGCGATTCCGCTTCCGATGACCAGGAAATCAAATTGGCGATCCATATTCGCCTCCGTTTGGGGGGCAAAAATACCCATCCGCCGGGGGTGGCGCAAGGCTTTGGCCGGAAATCGCCTTAAATTTACCGCTCTTTTCTAGATTTCGCCCCGAATCCGCTCTCCGCCGGAAAGCGGTCAGGCCTTCACAGGGAAACACCGTAGGAACGGGTAGGAAATATGCTGACCTGGATTAGCGAAAAAGGTGCCAAGTGGGTGATTTACATTTTCGGCGCCGGGATTGTCGTCGGGCTCCTCTCTCTGGGCCAGACCAACCTCGACAGCGACCGCCTGCCCCCGGTCGCCAAGGTGAACGGCCGCCCCGTCACCATGGCCGAGTTCCGCCAGGCCTACGAAGGCGCCCTCGCCCAGTACGCCACCGCGAACATCGGCGAAGAGGCCCGCGCCCAGCTGCGCACCCAGATCCTCGACCAGCAGAT
>JAEEGL015822146.1_pt1 | contig 10973 bp, 2 predicted proteins | sample 9134231 | NCBI WGS metagenome assembly JAEEGL01 (sample SAMN16246548, study PRJNA631951) | gut metagenome | biome: gut microbiome; feature: rumen; material: fiber-attached | host: Bos | place: Iran: Karaj | collected 2018-10 | reverse complement strand
TTTTCACTTTTGAAACTATATTTAAGTTTAAACTGTGTTTTGAAGAATGAAAAGGGGATAAATGATTATTCATATTATTCATATATGAAAAATTTGATTTTTGTGATGATATTAATTTTTTTTTTAAATCCTCCCTTATATTTAATTTTAATTTGTCTTTATCAAGGGAATGAACTATTAATTTCTTTTTTTTTTTTCCACTTAATTTTTCTCCTATTGAATTATCAAAAGATGTATTTAGAGATGTATAAAATGTTCTTCTAAAAGTATTACTTATTCTACTGCCATTATTTATATATTTAAGAAAATTTGAATTTTCTGACATTAAAAAAATAATTAATATTATTTTTATCTAAAAAAAATGATTCACTTATATTTTTATAAAATCTTTTTTAATTTATATTAAAAATTTTAATTATTCATATATTATTTTAAACAATCATATCAATTTATACATAATAAATAAAATGATTGTTTAATAGATTAAAAACATGAAAATATCTCAAAATTAAAAGAAAAGATTTCATATTTGTCTTTATTATTGTTATTTTTATTGTTTTTTTCAAAAAATATAATTAAACCAATAACAATCAAAGCCAAAATCCATTTGATTAATAAACACCATATTCCCATATATAACCAACTAATTTGAGTATTATAATATATATAACACCAAGCAATACAATAAAAGGTAAAGAAAAATAATGTTCCTAATATTATAAGAAAAGCAATTATTTTAAATAAATCATTGTGTTCAGTGTTTTGATCTTCTTCTTTAAGTGATAAAACAAAAATAAATCTTATTAAAGATGTTAATATCATTGATATAAAAATGGATAATAAAATATATTGAAATTCATGTTTTAAATGATATGAAAATTTATTTCTATCTTTTGCAAATATTTTTTTTTCTATTCTTTCTTCATTAAAAAATAATGCATTAAAACCAAAAATACATGAAATGTTAAAAAGGAAAATAAAATGGTTTTTTAATAACGGATATTTTTCTGATAATTGACTTAGATTTAATAAGGGATGAATTTTAAGGCATTTTTCCCATATATAAGACTTTAAGGATTGATTATTATTATTATTAATGCTACTTTTACTGTTATTGTTATTGTTATTGTTACTGTTACTGCTACTGTTATTATTATTGTTATTGTTACTGTTACTGCTACTGTTATTGTTATTGTTATTGTTACTGTTACTATTACCATTATTATTATTTGAAATTGGGTTTTCTTCTCCCGTTACATTTATAGTTTGATTAATTTCTCTTTCATTATCTACAACATTTGAATTTATTGAATCTGATAATATTCTAATTTCATTTATTATTGTTTCTTCATCATTTCTTTCACTATTAGGTGGATTTGGATTTGGATTTGGATTTGAGATGATATTATTATTTCCTTTTTTATTATGATTTAATCCAAGATTCATATAAAAAATTTTATTTAATATTTGCAGGACTATAAAAGCAATAATAAGAAATGAATATATATACATTGCAATATTTTTTTTTAAGTTTTTTATTTTATTATAACATTTAAATGGAAGATTATAGATTACTGTATGATTAAAACTTTTATCATATTCATTTAATAATATATTATTTTTTTGATCTCCAGTACAATTAAATAAAACTCTATTTGTTTCATTTTGAATATCAATAAATGAACAATATTCAGAATTAAAACTTATATTTTGAAAAACTTGATTTCTTCTAAATTTTTGAGTTAAATCATAATCAAATTTATCACTTATATAACATGGATCATTAAATGCTTCATCACTTTCATTATATATATTAATTCCTTTAACTTTATAATTATTATATAATGAATAATTATATTTCAATGATGAAGCAGAGACATATGCTTGATAATAAGTATATTTGCATTTTTCAAATAAATTTTCTTCTATATTTTTAGAATGTGATGCAAAGATATTTATACCTAGAGAACTTGTATTATAAAAATCATAACTTTGAAGATGTGACATTATATTATTTGGGATCGAAGTAATTATAATAATATCATTTTGATCAATAATACAATCAGTAAAATTGATAAGACTAATAGTTGTATTTGAAAAATGTTTTAAATAAGAAATTAATTCATTAAATTCACTTTGTCTATACCAAATAAATGAAATTAAACCAGTCTCATCAGTTAATATTTTATAACCTTCTTCAGGAAGTCCTGTTTCTATAGCACCATTTACATTAATTTTATGTGCTTCTAATAATAATTGTTCAATATAATTATTGTTCTCTTCTAATCTTCTTCCATTTTTAGAAAATAAATTTATAGCTAATGATAATTGAATAAAATAATATAAATTTTTTATTTGACCATATTCCATTAATTCAATAGTACTATAAGTATAATTTGAAAAAATAGCCATTGCATCACTATAAGTTTGAGGAATATAATCAAAAGATAATTCAATTAAACTTAAAGCACTTTTAATTTGAGAAACTAAATTAGGATTAGAATAATTAAAATCATCATTACCATAAATATATCTATTAATAGATTCTAAAGGATATTGAATAGTAGTAATACTTGAATTAAATTCACAAAATAATCCTTTATAATCTTCTTTACAAATACATTTCATCCATATAGTATCACAATCTATATAATGATCTCTTACACATAAAGATTTACAAATTATAGATTTATCTAAATATTTTACAATTGGATCATCTGGCAAATAACATACTCCATTATATTCAATTGTACCTTTTGCACAATTTTCTATACAATAATCATTTCCATTAATTACATTTGTTTCATAACAAAATCCACACCAATGATTTTCATTTACTCTAATTGCATAATTAATTGAAGAATCACATCTTTTTGAACACATTCCTTCTTGATAATATATATTTGTTTCAGATGTCTCATTACAAAATTTACAACTTGGATTATTGTCATTCTTTGATGTTCTAATTGTAGGTGCTGTACATTTTATTCTTGCTATATTTATATTTTCTTTATATACTATTTTATAACCACATTTATTTTCACAAGATAAAGAAAATGTACCGTGTTCAATATTAATTAAAGAAAATTGTAAATATATTAATTTTGGATTGTTTGATTTGAATTTTGGAATTGATGTAATAATTTGTGAAGGAGAATTTATATTTGTTAAAATACATTCTTTAAATTCATCTTCTATAATATTTTTTTCAAATATTACTTTTAATTGTTGAACTACAACACCTTCTATTAATTTTCCTGTTACTGATGAAATATTTGTATAGACTTCATTTGTTTCAATTGTAATATTTTTTTCTTTATTTGTTTTTATTGTTATTGTAGATATTGAGGAATCATAATTTTGGAAACTAAATTCACATATATAATGATTAAATGAATGATCAATATACTTTCCACAATTTGTTATTAAAACTGTATTAAACTTAAATTGTATTAAATTTGTATATAATTTAGGAGTATCTAATTTAAAAGTTAAAGAACCTAAATGATAATTTTTACAAAAAGTACCTGATGATTCATATGTAAATATATAAATATATCTTATCCAATTTCTAAATCTTATTTCTATCACTCCAGCTTCAATATTTTTCATTAAATAAAAACAATTAACTATATTTGTTTTTGAGCTATCTATTATACATTTTTTATTATTTAATTCTGGATTTATTTTAATTTCATTAATTTCTATAACATTTACCTCACTTTTATTAAACTCTAAAGAAAATGAAATATTCTGAAAATTATAATTTGTTTTATCTATATATGTAATTTCACCTGACTTTATATTAAATGGAGATTTTTGAATATAAATATTTTGACTTAATGTATTATGCGTATTGGCTTCTGTATCATAATTCTCTATAGGATTTCTATATAAAATAAAAGAATAAAGATAATCTTCTTTTGCATCAATATTAAAAGAAAAGGAATTTTTATCAATTAAAATTATATTTTTTCTTTCTTCTATTGTATCCTTATTTGATTTCACAATAATATGTGATAAATTTGTCATATAAAAATCTTCATTTGTATTTTCAATTGTTATTGATAATATACCAGGATTATTCTTAGATGTATTGCTAGGTTGTTTTATTGAAAAATATGAATCATCAATTGTATTGTATATAAAAATATTATTTGAGGTATTATAATTTCCAAAATAAACACTATAATTTCCAAAAATTAAAAGATTAGTTGTAACTCTACAATTCAATCCTTTTTCATTATATGGAGAAGTTTCACATGAGATTGGTACTACACTTGTAGTTGATTCAATCATTGGCATTATACCCAATAAATCAAAATTACAATCTACATTATCAATAATAATATAATCTTTATAAAATAATGTTGAGATTGTAAAATTACTATATTGTATCCCTGATAAAGAATATAATTCTAATTCATTCTCTCCTATTTTTAAATGTACTTTATAAGTATACTCCCCATCTAATAATAATATATTATCATTTTCAAATTGATATTTATCAATATTTGCATTATATTTTAATTGAATATATTCATCCTTAGTGTTGCCTTTATATAATCTTGATATTATATTCTCATTTGTTAATAAAATTTTTTCACTTACAGGAATTAATTTAATTTCAAAAGGTTGACCTGAAAGTATACATTTAGTATCTAGTTTTGAATTAAAGAGTGTATCATTTTCTGAAAAAACCATTTGATAAACATTTTTAATTGAATATTTAAAAGTTGATTTTAAATATGTATATGAAAATAAATATTTACCAGGTTTGTTAATTCCTTCTATTAAGAATACATTTCCAGATTGATTTAAATAATTATTATCATTAAATTCATCATCAGTTGAAACTTTATAATATATTTTATCAATATATTGTATTCCATTACCACTAATTGTTAATTTAATATCAACTGTTGGAGTATATTTTGAGATTAGTAAAAGTTTAGATTCAACTTCAAATTTTAATTGTATTTTTTCTATGACGTTATCAATTATTTTAATTTTATTATCATTAGTATTATCAAATTTATAAGACTTTCTTACTATTGAATGAATTCTATATACTTCATTTTGATTAAAAATAGCCCTTATTGTAATTGTATTATCTTTATTTAAAATAAATTGTGGCTCTTTATCTGAAGAAAATTGATATTCTGTATTATTATCTTGATTTTTAATAATAATATAATCTATATAATTCATATCAAAATTATCTGATAAAATCATTATATCTGATTGAAAATCTTGATTATTAACACCAAGGAATAATAGTATATAATCACTTTCTTCAAAATTATTATAAAGTAATTTTTTATCATAAATTTTATATTCAGTATAAAATATATTAAAATAATCTTGCTTTTTATTTTCAAAAACTAAATTGCTTGCTGAACATATAATTATTTCTTTTTCTTCATATGTAGTTAAATCACATTCTAAATCATATCTTTTATTTTCTGCTATATTTACAATATATAAATATTTAACATTTAAGAAAGTAGATTCATAAACAATTTTGTTTTTAAAATAAAAATCTTCAGATAAAGGAGAAATTTCAATTGAGATATTTTCTTTCCAAACATAAAATTGGGAATTATTATGTTCTAAAATCATTATTTCAAATTCATTATTTGGATTGATTTTTGATTTAGTTTCATCAGATAAATAATAAATTTCATTTTCATTTTCATAATTAAATGTATAGCTAATATTTTCTGATATATCTCTTAATACAAACCCGATTTCAGATAAAGATAAATAATCATAAAATTGAGTTGAAGAATTAATTGTAAGATTTGGGGTATAAGATAGAGATATATATTTATTTGGGAATTCAAAATCAAATAAATCAGTAAAATTATTTTCAACTATAATAAATTCTTCAATTGGGAAATATTCATCCATTCTATCAATAAAACGATATGCAAATTTATATAATCCTCTAGATTTTGGTGTAAAAGAATATTCATGATTTATTCTATCTAATTTAATATAATTTGAATTGTTTACTATAGTGGAATAAATTCCTTCAATTTTATTTCCTATTAATTCCTCATTTCCATAACCTGTAATTATAGTTTTTCCAAATTCTTCTAAATCATCTCTTGAATCATTTACATATATTTCAGAATATAAAAATATATAAATATGATTAAATTCAAGTTCTGGATAATACATATTGGCTAATAATTTAATATTATAAAAATATTGGAAACAATGATCACAATCATTTTCATATTCCATTTTTTTTCTTTTTAAAGACTTAAAGAATAAAGGTTTATCTTTTTTTAATGAAACAGTGATATTTATTTCTGATAAAGAATTGTTTGTTTCATTAATATATTTTTCCATAATAAAATCATTATATTCTTCCTCTGGATCATTTATTGCCAAAGTAATATTTTCTATTTCATTTAAATAAAATTCTTCACTTCTTATTGAAATATTATTAGTACTGAAATATAATTCATTTGTAAAATTAATAAATATTAAAGATTGATTTATAGGTTTTGAAAGGAAAAAATTAAATGAAGCAATATCGTTTCCAATAATTAAATAATAATATCCAGGTTTAATATCTTTAAGTATTTTTTCATTATTTGAATCTATTAAAGAACAAGTATAATTATTATCATCATTTATTTGAGTTTCTCCACAATCAAATGAAATTGAATATTGTTCTGATATTGAATATAAAGTTATTTCATTTCTGAATATATCATAATCAAATATTTCCTCTATATCATTTTCCCTCTTAAATAATTCAAATTTGTCTAAGTCCAAAGGTTCTAATAGATCACTTACTTCTTCTAGATCTACTTCTTCTACTTCTTCTTTTTCTTCTTCTTCTTCTTCTTTTTCTTCTTCTTCTTCTTCTACTATTTCCTCTTCTAATTTTTCTATTTCTTCTGCTTCTTCCACTTCATACTCATATAATGAAAAATTCATTGTATATTCTAATTTTGGAGAATCTAAATAAATAAATTTATCACTTGAATATTTATAAGGAGATACATAAAATATTTCTCCTGGCTCAATCATAGTTAAATCTTCTGATGTTCTAAATATTAAATAAATTTTAAAAAGACCTATATTAAGTCGAGTAATTGGGATTATTATTGTTTGATTATCATAATCTATACTAAAATCCTTTATTATAATATCATCAAAATTAAAAGAAATATTCTCTTCATGTACTTTTCTTAAAATTATTTTTTCAATTGTACTAATTATTTCACTTTTTTCATTATATTTTGCTATAATATCTATTACATTATCATTTATATCTTCTTGATAAATAAAATTTGGACTAATAGATGTTATAGTATGTTCATCTTTTACTAAAATTTGAAATGATGAAGGTAAATCAATCATATACTTATTATATTTATCACAATTTATAAAATGAGTAATATAATATTTATTTGTTGGATAGAAATTAGTAAAATAACATTCAATTGCATTTCCATTATTAAAACACATTTCAGTAAAATATAATTTGAAAATATCTGTTGGATTAAATGTTGTATTAAAAACAAAATATATTGAATTAATTTCAGAATCTTTATGAATAACTTGAATATCATAATAAAATTTAGAATTAGTATCTATTCCAATATATGGATCATACAATTCTAATGTTTCATAAAAAAATAAATTATTGTTTTCATAATATAATGTATAAGGAAATATTTTAAAGCCATAAACATCTTTATTTAAATTAGTATAATCATATAAATAACGAAATAAATTCATTTCTTCATTAATTAATTCTTTCTCTAACAAATAATCATTATTTTGAACAGATAATGCTATATCCACATTACTTAATGAATAAGGTAAATAAACTTCCATTTCTACTAATTGATTGCTATATTTTTGATCAGTAAAATATTGAACACATTTATTAGAAATTGAATATAAGGCAATATAGATTTCTCTAATTTCTTCTATTTCTGATGGAGTATCTTCATTTTTTAGTATATATATTAATTCATATTCTTTTTGATTCTCTAAAGTCTCATTTAGAATAAATGTAATTAAATATTCATTTGTACTTAATTGAATTTGTGATGTAATATCATATATTTCTTTTTCTGTTTTTAAGAATAGATTTTGATTTAGATTTGGATTCAATCTAACTCTTAATGGAATTTCATTTTCTGAATATTGAACTAATATTACAGGATCTAAAATAAGAAAATTAGTAACTACTAATTTAAATGTGTCTATTAATTCTGAAAATTGTATAAAGAATGTATAATTCACTAATTTTTCATTTGTTTCAAAAGGTAAATTTATAACTAATTCATCAAAAATTGAATCACTTTCAATGTAATAATAATCCTTTGTATTTAATTCCTCTTCTATTCCTGTTCCTTCTTCAGTATATTTTATATTTTGAATTTCTTCATATGAATCTTTTTTTAAATTTATAGAAAATGAATGATTTTGTGAATTTGTTAATGCATAAACTGTTTTTGTAATAATATAATTTTCTGATAATTTTCTATTATATTCTGGCTTATTATATTTTAATATTGTTTCATATTGAATATTTTTTTGGTTTGATTTAGCAATTTGATTAAATAATATTTCATTTTCCAAAATTGATTTTAAATTAATGATTGGAATTATTTTATATAAAAGAATAAACCAAAAAATTTTGAGCATTTATTATAATTTATAAAGAAAGGTGATACTCAGCTTATGGGCTATTTTTAAAATTTTTAATTTTTAAAAAATTAATATGCAATTATTCAATTAATATATTTTTTTTGAACAAACTCAGTAAATTAATTATTTTTTAGTATATTCATTTTATTTTCATAATAAATATTTTTGAGGAAAATATATTAGATTAAAGTTTCTATATTAATATCTATATTAATATTATAATGATAATATCTTCATTTTTTTTAATAATCACAATTAAATAACTTTTCATTGAGAAAAAATTTTTAATATAAATAATATTTGCTTGCTAATAAAACAAAAGAATTTGATATTATTTAATTATTTATTTTTAATAAATAAATAAAAAATAATTATTTTTTTTTTTATTTTATTAAATAAATAAAAAATAATTGTATAGTTTTCTTCTGTTCAAACATAATTAAATATTTAACATAAATGGAATTAAGGAGAAAAGAATTTAATAATTTCTTTTATAATAATAATTATAGAAATAGCATAAATATGAATAATTTACAGAAATTTGACTTAGGAATTAATAATTTAATTAAAGGACACCAGCAAAATGAAAAACAAAATAATAAAAATAGCAAATATGATAGATATGATAATTTATTAAATCAAAAAGGAGATGAAATAAATAAATTAAATAATGATAAAAATAATTTTAAACCTTCATCTATTCAATTACAAATAAAAACAAATCTTAAAAATGAAAAATTAAATCTTCAATTATCAAATATGAATGACAAACTGATAATTAAAAAGAATAATGAAAATGAAAATACTAATTTAAATGATAGTAACAATTTACAAAATTCATTTTTAATTAAAAATGGTTTTGAGAAAGAATTATCAAAATTAAAAATGAAGATAGAAGAAACTGAAATAAATAGTAATAGAGTAATTTTTGAAAATAAAACTTTAAAAAAAGAAATTCAAAATCTAAAAGATAAACAAGAAAATGATATGAATATTTTAAAACAATTTCATCAAAAAGAAATACAAAAATTTAAAGAACAAATCGAAAATTTAAATAAAAAAATAAATAATACAAATTCAAATATACATAAATATAATAAATTTAATATAGAAGAGATAATTTCAAATCCAAATTTAGAAAATAAAATAAATGAATATGAACAAATGATAAATAATTATAACGAAGAAAATTATAGTTTACAAAAAATAATTCAAAATTTACAAAAAGAAAATAAAAATAAAGATTTAGTAATACAAAATAAAGAAGAAATAATAGAAAAATTAAAAATTAATTATGAAGAAATTATTAATGATTTAAAGAATACAAAATTATTAAATAAAAATAAAGAATTAAAAGGAGAAACTAATGATAAAGAGCTTATTAAAAAAATACAAGAATTAGAAATAGAAAATGAAAAATTAAAAACACAAAATTCTGAATTAAAATTACATTATAAAAAAATAAATCAAGACATTGCAGAAGCAAATAGGATTTTTAATAAAAAAAAAATTGAATTTTATGAAATAAATTTAGAAAAAGAAGATAAATTAGTAAAATATAGAGAAAAAATCAGAATGTTAAAATCAAAAATAGATGAAATGTCAAAAGATGAAATTGGTTTAAATACAATTTATAAAAATAATAATATATATGATGAATTTAATCCTCATTCAAAATACCTTTCTTCCACTTTTAATCCATCAAAACCTATAAATTATGATTTAAATAATTTTTTCAATGATAAATTTATTACAAAAAATAAATCAAATAATTTAATGAAATAATTTAAATTATTTGTATTAATTAAGTAAGATTTAGTATTTGAAATATTTTTATATATTTAATTAATTAAAAACATAAAATTTTTTAATATTTTATTTTTTTATTTTTGTTTTCTTTATATAATTATAAAGAAAAGAAAAAAATTCATGTTTTTTAATAATAAAAAAAGCTATAACTTATATAATAGTTTTTTCAATTAATTTCCATTGATTATATTTCCATTATTCAAAATTTTATCTAATCTTTTAATATATTCACCATTTAAAATAAAATTTATTTCCCTTTTCATAGCAGTTGTAAATTTTGAAAAAGGAATTGAATTAATTTGCATTGTTTTACCTGGATTATGTTGTTTATCAAAAGGATCTTCAATTGAAAATGCAATATTATCAGATTTACTTTTTATACATTCATTTAAATCTCTATTAATTGAAATTGTTTGTTCACTATCAAAAAAATATGAATAATACTCAAAAAATTTAACAAGTAAATTAACTGCACTTTC
>JAEEGL014894498.1_pt1 | contig 10973 bp, 8 predicted proteins | sample 9134231 | NCBI WGS metagenome assembly JAEEGL01 (sample SAMN16246548, study PRJNA631951) | gut metagenome | biome: gut microbiome; feature: rumen; material: fiber-attached | host: Bos | place: Iran: Karaj | collected 2018-10 | reverse complement strand
TGCATGGTCTGCGGTGCGGTATGACCCATGTACTTGCCTACCAGGTCATTACGTGATACTTCAATCAGCTGTCCGTTGCTTAAGACGCCGATGGATTTCAGATACTTGGCCAGTACGCGGGCAATTGTGGTCTTGCCGGTACCAGGGTTGCCGGTGAAGATCATGTGCTTGCTGACTTCAGAAGTCTTGAGACCCTGTTTTTCTCTGATCTTCTGAGCTTCATAGAAGTCTTCAAGAGACAGGATGTATTTCTTGATCTCTTCCAGCCCGACCAGCTGGTCTAGTTCCTTTCTGGCTTCTTCTCTGGCGTTCTCCAGAACATGAGGAAGCAGATCTTCCAGCTTGTTTTCTTCTTCGTCCCTGACAAAGAGGATCTGGTTGTCCTTGGCAGTGATCTTGAGGGTCTGAATTTCATCAGACATGTTCTTCAGCTTGTATTCAGCCAGGGCTTCGTAGCATCTGTCAAAGAAATTGTTCAGATACCGGACATTCTCACGGTCAATGAAGTTATCAGCCAGGTATGTTCTGACTGTCTGGGAAGCCTTGACATCGATTTTCAAGACGTCCAGACACTTTTTCTGGAAGGCTTTCAGCTTGACAGGATAGATAACTTCCAGGTCTTCTTTGACGATGTCCTTGGTCTTGATGACATCACCCATGGTGTTGATGAATCTGGCGCCGACAATGTCGAGCAGTTTTTCAACTTTGAGGGTTGTCAGGAAGACCAGATACTTGCCCTTGAAGCTTATGGTCTTTACGGTATCCTTTACCAGAGAAGTAGCGGTTTCCACCAGCTGCTTGTTGGAAAGGGTATATCTCTTGGAAAGAGTCAGCTGCCCGTCAGTTACGATTTCGTTAACTGTCGGCAGGAAATTGGCTGAGATGGTTTCCAGATTATCAAAAACGATGATGCTGGATTTATGTACGGCGGTATAGAGGTCCTGTACCAGGTTGGCTTCGAATTCCTTGCCTGAATACTGGGAAAGGTCAATTAAGGAGAGCTCGTCATTAGAGATGAGTTCGCGTTCCTTAAGCAGTTTGGCAATCAGGGTAACGGAAGTGTGCCTGCCGGTAGCTTTCTGACCTGTGATCAGAATGGAGTTCTTCAGCCCGCTTGGCTGAACACCCATGATGGTAGGTCTTCTGAAAGCTACAACCAGTTTATGGTTGTAATCATTCTGACAGAGTACTTCTTCATTGAGCCTGGCTTCGATTTCCTCATACTTGGCATTGAGCGGCAGCTGTGAGTGAACGACGGTCAGTTCTTCCCGGGCTTCAACCGGCAGACTGTCGCCGAAATCCTTTCTGATCTCATTGCGCAGCTGTTCCAGATCAGCATCAGTAAAACTGTCCAGTATCTTCTGGCTCTGCTGCTGCAGCTTTTCGCTGTTTTCCTTAAGCGTCTTCCATTCCGGAGAAAGCTGGTCAATTTCCAGAAGGCTGTTTCTGAGCAGCTCCATGTCTTCTTCGGTCAGACGGCGGTTAGGTGCATCCTTGCCGAACACCTTTTCCATCAGTTTTTCTTTTTCTTTTTTTCTGTCAGCCATATTAACCCCTCTGTGTCTACTTCAGACTGTTTGATAATTCTCTCAAGCGGGCGAGCTTGGAATTATGCAGTACCTTCTTGACCATGGTCAGGGCATCATAGTAACCCTGGGTATAGCCGTCGATGGTAATGGTATTCATTTTCTGCGAGCAGGTTAACAGATCGTCGGAGACCTGTTCCTCTACGTGCAGAAGATTGTTCTTATACTGTTTGGTCAGTTCGATGTATCTTTCAATGGCCTGCTGATAGCCGTCTCTTTTACCCTGCGGGTAGCTGTCATAGACGATGTTGGAAAGAGAAGCGATTATCTGGTCATAACGCGAACTGAAAGAGGCGACCTCAACATCAGCCTTGATGCGCGGTCTTACCGTTGAATATGTTGATCTCTGGTATCTGCTGGAAGTACCGGTTCTTCTTCTGGCGTTGTTATATCCTCTGACGGTATCATTGACCGTATTGGAGAATTCATGCATTGACTGGTCAACAAAGTCACCGGAGTTCAGCTTTTCCAGCAATTCGTCCAGCGGATCGCTGTTATATGTATATTTCTTATTATTAGCCATTAGATTCCACCTTCTTATCTTTCTGAGCCTTGCTGAAGTTCTCAAAAGTCATTTCGTCCTGTACCAGTCCGTCCTTCTTCAGAAGAGCTTCCAGAGTCTTCATGTCAACAGATGATTCAGTGTAGTATTCCTCCAGCAGTGAGCCTGACATTGTTTCCAGAGCGCCGTTGATCAGCAGCAGGGTCTTGAGCAGACGGTCTTCGTTTTCCTTGAATTCCTTGCTCTGAGTAGTGCCGACGCTTAGGCGCTTGTAGTTTTCCAGGATATCCAGCAGCATAGGCAGGTAATACTGGTAAAGCTTGGTAGTCTTGTCCTTGCTCTTAGGGAAGGTTTTTTCAATGTTCTTGATCTGAGTCAGATATTCAACTGACTTGTTAAGATATTCGGTAATATGTTCCTCAGCAATTGAATCATTCATCCTGCTGAGAGCGTCAATGTAGTATTCAGCATCCTTGAGGTAGGTAGCCTTGGTTTCCGTAGCCTTAGGGGTATTGGTAACCGGCTTGCTCTGCGGCTGACGGCTCTTGGTGTAATCCAGGATCATGTCAACAAAGGTGTTGTATGAGTTAGGGAAAGCCGTTTTGTATTCAGCCAGCGTGGAGATGTATTCATCACGCATGTAGATTCCGACGTTATCCAGGGTTATGCTGCCTTCCTTCAGAGGAGTCAGATAAGTATCCTGGTCGAACAGCAGTCTGGCATCAGTCCTGAAGTGATCCTGCAGAGCCCTGAGGAACTTGGCTTCGTTGGGATTCGTTCTGGCTGTGGTTTTGGCAGCCGTTCTGGTCTGGAAAATGTTCCTTGTCTTTTTGTTCTTGTTCGTAAACAGATGGATAAGATATATGAAAATAAATACTGGCATAGCTGGCAGCAGTACATCAAATAGCATGTCAAAGGCGAACCCTATTAAATCACCGGCAAGGCCCAGAACCAGCCCCAGCGTTCCGAAAATCAGTCCGAAAATTAACCCTATCATTCCAATCATTATTTCAATCCTCTCATATGTAAAATGCACAACTATCGCATTATATCTATTATATCATCTTTTTGCCTAAACAATATATTTTTTATATAATAGGATGTGCACAGGAACAACATTATGAAATACAGTATTATTACCATTAACGACGACAGATTTGCAGAACTTGAAAAGACAGCTGATGTCATCTGGCATCAGTGTTATAAGGATCTTCTTTCTTTTGACCAGATCACCTACATGCTGGGAAAGTTTCTCAGCGTTGATGCTTTTAAAAGACAGGCTGAAGAAGGATACATTTACCGCGGACTTATCATGGATGATGAGATCGTCGGATTTACCGGTTCCCGGAAACAGGGTGAAAGAATTTTCTTAAGTAAGCTGTATCTGCTGGAAAAGTATCACGGCCTGGGACTGGGAAAAGTACTGATGGATGACTGCATCAGTCTGTATCCGGAGTGCAGTTCCGTGTATCTTACTGTTAATAAATATAATTCAAGCTATAATATTTACAGACACCTTGGATTTGAAGTTATCGACAGTGTCGTAACTGACATAGGTGAGGGCTTTGTCATGGACGATTATGTCATGGAAAGACGTTTAATGAGGCAGTAAAGTGGGTTATAATTAGAGCATGGAAAAAGAAGTTATCAGCATCAGAGGAGCCCGAGAGAACAACCTGAGAAGCGTATCTCTGGATATTCCGAGAAACAGATTCATTGTAATGACGGGATTAAGCGGCAGCGGTAAGACATCGCTGGCTTTTGATACTATCTATGCTGAAGCGCAGAGAAGATTCATTGAATCCCTGAGTTCCTATGCCAGACAGTTTCTGGGCAATGTTGACAAGCCTGATGTTGACAGCATTGAAGGTCTTTCACCGGCCATTTCCATTGACCAGAAGTCAACCAACAACAATCCGCGTTCAACGGTCGGTACCGTTACGGAAATATATGACTATTTAAGACTGCTGTATGCCAGAATAGGCGTGCCGTACTGTCCTAACCATAACATTCCCATTACTTCCCAGACGATAAAACAGATGATCGATCAGGTCATGGAGCTTCCTGAGGGAGCCCGCATCATGATCATGGCTCCGGTCATCAGACAGAAGAAGGGCAGTCATAAGGATCTTTTCGATAAGATGAGAAAAGATGGCTATGTCAGGGCTGAAGTTGACGGAGAAATGCTGATGCTGGAAGATGAGATCGATCTTGATAAGAATCAGAAGCATGACATCAGCATCGTCATCGACCGCATGGTCAAAAGGGAAGAAAACCGTTCCCGTATCAATGATTCACTGGAAACGGCCTTAAAGCTGACTGACGGTCTGGTCGTGGTGAAAAACGGCAATGAGGAAATGCTGTTTTCCAATAAGTATGCCTGCAAGTACTGCGGTTTCTCGGTGCCTAATCTGGAACCGCGTCTGTTTTCCTTCAACTCACCTCTGGGAGCCTGTCCTGACTGCAACGGTCTGGGCTTCAAGCAGAAGGTTGACCTGGATAACCTGATCCCTGACAATACGAAGTCGATCAGGGAAGGCGGAATCCGTTATTACAAGAACATCGTTGATTCTGAAGTAATAGAGTGGCAGTCCTACAAGGCTCTGCTGGATCACTATAAGATCAGCATGGATAAGCCGCTGAAGGATTTCACCAAAAAGGAAATGGACATCATCCTATACGGTTCAAAGGAACCAATTAATTATGAGATCAATTCCCGCGGGGGAACTTCATATAAGAAGACCGGATTCATTGAAGGTGTTGTTTCGCTGATTGAAAGAAGATTTGCGGAAACCAACAGCTCCATGTCACGTGAATGGTACGGTTCATTCATGGCTGATCTGGAATGCCCGACCTGTCATGGACGCCGTCTTAATGAAATGGCTCTTTCCGTAAAAGTCGGAGGCAAGAACATCATAGAATGGACGCAGATGTCCATCAAGCAGGCCGTGGAATTCATTGAAAATCTGCAGCTGACACCAACGCAGCAGAAGATCGGTGAACTGGTTTTAAAGGAAATATATAACAGACTTAAGTTCCTTAAGGATGTAGGTCTTGAATATCTGACGCTGGACCGCATGGCCGGTACCTTAAGCGGCGGTGAATCGCAGCGTATCAGACTGGCTACGCAGATCGGTTCCAAGCTGACCGGTGTTTTGTATGTTCTGGATGAACCGAGCATCGGTCTGCATCAGAAGGATAATGCCAAACTGCTGCGGGCTCTTAAGGCGATGAGAGATCTGGGCAATACGCTGATCGTGGTTGAACATGACGAGGAAACCATGAAAGAGTGTGACTGGATCGTTGACGTTGGTCAGATGGCCGGCATTCATGGCGGCAACATCATTTATAACGGCCCGGCAGCCGGAATCGTCAACTGTGAGGAGAGCATTACCGGACAGTATCTTTCCGGAAAGAGAAAGATCGCCATTCCTGATAAAAGAAGAAAAGGCAACGGCAAGTTCATAAAAATCTATGGGGCGGAAGAAAACAACCTCAGAAAGATAAATGTCAGCATACCTCTGGGAACCCTGACCGTGGTTACCGGTGTATCAGGCAGCGGCAAAAGCACGCTGGTAAATGAGGTTCTGGGCAAGAGCGTCATGAAGACTCTCGGCCGTCAGAAAGTCAAGCCGGGCAAGGTCAGAAAGATCGAAGGCATTGAGGAACTTGATAAGATCGTGGTCATTGACCAGAATCCTATCGGACGTACTCCTAGAAGCAATCCGGCTACCTATACCGGTGTCTTCGATGACATCAGAGGCCTGTTTGCCCAGACGCCGGATGCCAGAATGCGCGGTTACGACAAGGGCAGATTCTCCTTTAACGTACCGGGCGGACGCTGTGAAGCCTGCTGGGGTGACGGCGTCAAGAGAATATCCATGAGCTTTCTGCCGGATGTCTATGTGCCTTGTGAGGAATGTCACGGCACCAGATATAACGAGGAAACCCTGCAGGTTAAGTTCAAGGGCAAGAGCATTTATGACGTACTGGAGATGACCGGTGATGAAGCACTGGAGTTCTTCTCTTCAGTACCGAAAGTAAGAAACAAACTGCAGACACTGATCGATGTCGGACTTGGCTACATGAAACTGGGTCAGTCTGCCACCACGATTTCCGGCGGTGAGGCTCAGCGAGTCAAGCTGGCCAGTGAACTGCAGAAAAAAGCGACAGGGAAGACCCTGTTCATACTGGATGAACCGACTACCGGTCTGCACAGCTACGATGTCGAAAGACTGCTGGCTGTCCTGCAGCGCATCGTCTCACACGGTGATACGGTACTGATCATCGAGCACAATCTCGATATCATCAAGAGCGCTGACTATATCATTGACCTTGGACCTGAAGGCGGAGACGACGGCGGCACGGTTGTTGCCAAGGGAACCGTTGAGCAGGTAGCCAAGGTTAAGGAAAGCTATACCGGACAGTATCTGAAGAGACTTCTGGAGGAACGGAAATGAGAAGAAAAACATATGTAAGAGATGTCTATAACTATTTCGGATACCGTCAGATCTCCGGTGATGACAGTTCCCTTGACAGGTGCATAGCGGAAGCTGACGTCATCAGACCGGGTCTGGAACTGACCGGACATTTTGACTACTCCCCGGGGCGCATTGTTGTTCTGGGTACCAAGGAGCTGCGCTACATTGAAGCGCACATGAGTGCTGAGCTGCAGAAAAAGGCCTTTGATTTTCTGACCAGAGATGAGATCCCGATGATCCTGATTTCCAAGGACCAGGTATGTCCGCAGATACTGCTGGACATTGCCAGAGAAAAGAATTTCCCGATCTTCACCTCTTATGCTCATACCAACAGCCTGATCGTAGAACTGCTGAACTATCTGGAAGACCTGTTTGCGGATGTTGAATCCATCCACGGTGTTCTGATGCAGGTATACGGCCGCGGCGTGCTAATTACCGGTGAAAGCGGCATAGGTAAAAGTGAAATCGCCCTGGAACTGGTAAAGAAAGGCCACATTCTGGTGGCTGATGACAGAGTAGATGTCTTCAGAGCTCATAACAGAATATTCGGTGAAGCACCGGAACTGTTGAGAAACATGCTGGAATTAAGAGGGGTTGATGTCATCAATGTCGTTGACATGTTCGGCGTCATGGCTGCTACTGACAGATCCTCAATTGAATGCATTGTGGAACTGAAGAGATGGACTCAGGACAATGACTTTGACAGACTTGGTCTCAATAACAGCGAGACGGAAACCATATTCGGCATTGAGCTGCCTAAGATGGTCATTCCGGTCAGAGAAGGCCGTTCGATCGCTGCCATCATTGAGGCAACTGTTACAAATATAATTCTGCGTCAGAAAGGTATCAATTCTTCCGAAGTCTTTGACAGGAAGGTTATCGCTCTGATCAGAAAAAATGAAGAGGAGAAGTAATAATGCAGTTTTTTCCAACTCATCAGGTTTTTCTGAAAATAGGTAATTTTGAAATACGCTGGTATGCGTTCCTGATACTTACCGGAGCCCTGATCGCTTATTATCTCAGTGATCTGCGTCTGAGAAAGCAGGGCTACAGCAGTGATGTATCAGATGATATCTTCATCGGAGCCCTGGGTTTCGGTGTTGTAGGTGCCCGTCTGTGGTACGTACTGTTTTCCGATCTGCAGGCATATCTGGCTGATCCGATCAGCATCTTCAAGATCTGGCAGGGCGGCCTGGCTATTCATGGCGGTGTGCTGGCCGGTCTGGGATTTGTCTGGCTGTATGCCAGAGTACATAACTATTCATTCGTACATCTGATTGATACCGTACTGCCTAATGTCCTGATCGGACAGGCCATCGGTCGCTGGGGCAACTTCGCCAACTTTGAATGTTACGGCCCGGAAGTTCCGGAAAGCTATTATGACGGCATACTGAGCTTCATCAAGAAAGACATGTTCATTGACGGACGGTACCGCATGCCGATGTTCTTTTACGAAAGCTGTCTGTGTATTCTGGGGCTGATCCTGATACGTCTGTACCAGATGCGTAAGGGTGCCAGAAGAGGAGACGGCATGTTCGGATACATGTTATGGTATGGGGCAGTAAGATTCTGGATCGAATCATTCCGTACCGATTCGCTTATGATAGGACCTTTCAAGATGGCTCAGGTCATCTCCGTAATCAGCGCCGCCATCGGATTATGCGGACTGCTTGGACTGTTCTACAAGTGGATCAGACCGAAGAAACCTTTACTGGTATTCGATAATGACGGAACGATCCTCGATACCGAGGATGCCATTACCAGATCTTTTGATCAGGTTCTGAAGGCTCATGTTCCGGGCATTGTCCTTACTGATGAAGACTACGCCAGTTTCTTAGGACCTACTCTTCAGGAATCATTTGAAAAGTATGCTCCGGGTCAGGATACGGAACGGCTGGTCGCTGAATACAGGGAAATAAACAGACAGATGCATTTCCAGGGTGCGGTCAGACCGATGAAAAACGTACCTGAACTGCTGGAATACCTGAAGAAGGAGGGCTACAGAATGGCTATCGGTTCCAGCAAGAAGGCTGAAACGGTCAAACTCGGTCTGCAGGTCTGCGGACTGGATAAGTATTTCGATCTGATCATCGGCATTGATAACGTTGAAAACCATAAGCCTCATAAGGAAACGATCGTAAAGTGCTATGAGAAGCTGGGTTACAGCAATTCCAACTGCATTTATGTCGGTGACAGCGGATCGGATGTCGTCTGCGGACGCAATGCCGGTGTCTATACGATAGCGCTGTGCTCAAACGAACTGAAGAGAAAAGAGCTCATCGATGCCAAGCCTAACAAGCTGATCGATGACATGCTTGAAATAAAGGAAATCTTAAAGGAGGATCATCCGTGGACATACAATATGATGTAGTTATTGTCGGAAGCGGACCGGCTGGATTAACGGCAGCCATCTATGCTTCCCGCGCCAATCTGAAGACCGTTATATTTGAAGCTGACACACCTGGTGGAAAGCTGACCAAGACCTATGAGATAGAAAACTATCCGGGTATCGTTAAGATCGCAGGTGTTGATCTGGCCATGCAGATGATGGAACACAGTACCAGCTTTGGTGCCGAAATGGAATATGAAGGCATTGATGCCATCGTTCCTCATGAAGGCTACTTCGAAGTTAAGACATCATCAGGCAACATCATCACAACCAAGACAGTGATCGTCGCCAGCGGAACCAGGGAAAGACTGCTGGATCTTCCACATGCCAATGAGTTTACCGGCAGAGGAATTTCCTATTGCGCTGTCTGCGACGGTGCATTCTACAAAAATAAAGATGTCGTAGTCATCGGTGGCGGCAACAGCGCTCTGGAAGAGTCACTGTATCTTACCCAGCTGGTAAACAAGGTCAGCATCGTCATCAGAAGAGATGTTTTCAGAGCTGAACCTAAGGTCGTTGAAAAGGTCAGAAACAATCCTAAGATCAGCATCATCGTCAAGTCACTTCCTGACAGCCTGATCATTGAAGATAACAGGGTAAAGGGCATGGTCATCAGGAATGTTGAGACCGGTGAAAAGACCGAGATCCCTTGCGAAGGCATTTTCCCTTATATCGGGGCTGATCCTTCCACAGGCTTCCTGCAGGATCTGGGTGTTCTGAACAAGGCCGGCTACATGGTCGTTGATGACAGCATGGAAACCTGCGTCAAAGGACTCTACGGGGCCGGTGACGTGGTAGCCAAGGATCTCAGACAGGTAGTAACGGCAACTAATGACGGCGCCATTGCTGCCAACAGTGCTGCCAGATACATTAACGGATAAAAAAGAAAAAGCCACAGGCTTTTTTCTTTTCTGCACAACTATTAAATTGCGTTTTGTGGCAGTTATCATTTATAATTATCTTAACAAGCCAATAAGAATAATTATGTCTGGTATTACAGGAGGTAAAAGATGGGATTATTTGATTTTCTGAAGAAAAAAGAAGTTAAAGAAGATGTTGCTCTGGAACCTGTTACAGTTGATGACGAAGCTGTCGTTGCATTAGCTGACGGTAAGGTATTTGATATTACTGAAGTTGCAGACCCTGTATTCTCACAGAAGATGATGGGTGACGGCGTGGCTTTCAGTTTTTCCGGAGATAAGACCGTGTTATGTGCACCTGCCAACGGAACTCTGACCGTGCTGTTCCCTACGGGACATGCTTTCGGCATTACTGCCAACAATGGTGTTGAGATCCTGGTTCACTGCGGAATTGATACTGTCAATGCCAACGGTGATGGCTTCAAGCTGCTGGGCAAGAAGCAGGGTGATACTGTAAAGGCCGGTGAACCGATCGTACAGGTAGATCTGAAGAAGCTTTCTGCCAATTATGACATGAGCACCATGCTGATCATTACCAATGCCAACGGTAAGGAAATTTCCTTTGTTGAACCTAAGGAAGTCAAGCGCGGAGAACCTGTCATCAAGTAATCTTCCGTTTATCAGTAATAAAAAAACCGCCTGCGCGGTTTTTTTTCTGTTAAGAGATCTGTTTTTTGCGGTACAGCAATACTGCCAGTGCCAATAACGACAGTGACAGTGCGGCTGCATATGTGCCGATGTGATCACCGGTATCAGGTGACTGTTCGCTGGCGATGACATTCAGGATAGCTGTTGCTTCCCCGTCATCGAAGCTTATCTTTACCTCATGCTTTCCTTCAGCCAGTCTGTTAAGAGCATCAGCCCTGACGGTTATTATCGTGCTGCCGGAAACAGCCGTATAATCTCTGTCCTTTTCCAGAACGGTATTGTCTATTGACAGACCGGTAAAATGACTCAGGCAGGTATCGTCCCGTTCATTGCGCTTTACGGTGTATGTCAGGGTGCCGGTACTGCCTTTCTGCCACTTTGCATCAGTTCCTGAGGTTACCGTATAGGTGATTTCAACCGGTTTGCGGACAGTTACCTTTACCATGG
>JAEEGL014204921.1_pt1 | contig 10973 bp, 11 predicted proteins | sample 9134231 | NCBI WGS metagenome assembly JAEEGL01 (sample SAMN16246548, study PRJNA631951) | gut metagenome | biome: gut microbiome; feature: rumen; material: fiber-attached | host: Bos | place: Iran: Karaj | collected 2018-10 | reverse complement strand
TTCGATGAATGCCATGGGCGCACTGTTATCACCTCTGAAATACAGATGATAATTGTCCTCAAATCCCGTCATCAGCCAGCTCTCGCTCTTTCCGGGAATTATGGAAATGGCCTGTCCGAGCCTGCTTTTTAGCTCCTTCTCCTGTTCGTCCGTGATCGTTACACTTACCTTTGCATCAATAAACGGCATCGTCTTCCTCCTCCGTATGCATGACTTTTGTTACGCTCATCATTATACCATAACTGACCCCGTTATCCCGCATGTTTTTCCAGTGCATAAGCATGTACGCGCGAGAGAGTGATATTCAATTTTCAAGATACAAAAAAGAACCAACTTTTGGATATCTCCAAATAATTGGTTCTTTCTTTCAGCCTTAAAATGTATGATCAGATGATCCCCAGCGGGATCAGCACAATGAGCAGAATTGCCACCGCGCTCCAGATCGTGATCAGAAAACGGTTCCGTTTGGCCTGTTCCATATCCGGCACATAGTTGCTGGCTAAGAAGAACGGGATATAGGTCGTGATGAACACCGGAAGCACGCCCCACCATTTGTATACCCAGATGAATGAATGGTTGGACGTTGCCGCAAGGAATGATTCAACCAAGGCGAATAAAAGCGCCATCTCTATGGCACCGACCAGCTTGCAGCTGATCCCCTTCTTCCCGTCCTTTGCAAAGTACCGTTTGTTCCGATCCTCCGGCAGCATCTTAAAGGAAATGATCCCGGCAAGCATGAACATCATGGAAAGCTCCCAGCATACGCCGATGAGCAGGATGAACGTCGTGGATTCATTGGAAACCGACCACAGCGGATACTTGAAAAAGTGGCCGATCACGGCATTGCAGATCTCATACAGCCAGTGTACGCCGTAGAGTGCAAGTCCCGCAAAAACCACATCATAATTCTTCTTGTGCAGCTCACTCCAATATACATAGAAGACAACCGCCAGAATAAAAATGAACGTCCAGTTGAAGTTGTCCGTTGAGCGGACCTGAATGCTCTCTACGAGGCTCTTTGACAGATCCGAGCCGTCACCCCAGAATTTAAACATGAAACACCTCTCCTTCCCCAAACCTGCTATCTATGAATGATTCCCTACAAACAGCGCTCTGTATTCCCCGGGTGCCATTCCCTTCTCCTCACGGAATACCCGGTTAAAGCTCGGAATACTCTGAAACCCTGAAAGCATGGCGATCTCGGTAAGACTTCTTCCCTCTTCCGTAAGCAGTTCGGAAGCCTTCTCAAGCCGGACCGTGTTCAGCCATCTGCTGTAATTCATGCCGGTGACATTCTTAAAGATCCTGGAAAAATAATCCCTGCTGATCCCCGCCATCTCCGCCATAGCGCCCTGGGAAAGGTCATCGGCGGTAAGATTGTTCTTAATATAATCGGTCACCGTGATCATGCGTTTCATGACATCATCGGTATAGCCGTTTTGCTCCTCATCGTCCAGCTCCGGCGCCAGCTCTTTCCGGTAATCGAGCAGCGTCAGCATAAACTCCATTAAGAGCATGCAGCAGCGGATCTCCTTATCCTCTCTTTCCGAGAAAAAGATCTCCTTCATCTGCCCCGTAATCCCTTTCAGTTTCGCAGCCAGTTCCGGATGCGCCTGCACGCAGATGATGTGCAGATTCCGGTATATATGCATGATCCTGCGCAGGTCAAATAACGAATTGATGAACGCGTTCGAAAACTGAATGACCAGTGACTCCTCGCGATCCGCATCCACGATCGCATGCATTTCCATCGGCCACACAATCACAAAATCATCAGGAACCAGTTCGTACCGGTTCCTGCCAACGGAATATATATTTGTCTTCCCGGGACCCACAAGCAGGATCTCCCCATAGGAGTGCCAGTGTGCCTGGTAACTTCTCTCCTTGTACCCCGTGCTCATATTGAAGGAGCTCACGCGGTCAAAATCATATATTTCATAAGTACTGTAGTCCATACTATCAGTATCCTATTTGATCAAGGATTACGTCAAGTACTTTAGCGTTTCTGATGGAAAAATCTGAAGAAACATGCGGTGTTTCTCCGTTTTCAATGCAACGCCCGAGTTGTTCAACCTCAAGTTTATAATTCTGGGGAGCCGTGAGCGTGCGCTCGATCTTTTTGCCTTCGGACAGGATGGTGTAGGATAATTCACCTGCCTGATTGTACTCCACATCAGAACCGATGGTCCCCTTGGAACCATGGATATAAAGCCTGTCCTTCCGTGCATCCGTTCCGGCCGGGAAGATCATTCCGACGGTAAATGCTGCCCTTACATCGTTTTCAAAACGCATAAGTGCAGAAGTAAAAACATCCGCTCCCTTGTCATTGAACTCGGCTCCTGCCAGAACATATGCCGGGTCGGAATCCGTCAACGACAGGATCATGCTCGTACAATAACAGCCAAGATCGTATAATGCACCGCCGCCGGTTTCCTTATGGATCCTGATATCTTCAACATACCCCTGTGTGAGAAATGCCGTTTCGATATAGTCGATATCACCGATGATGCCGCTCTTCACATCTTCCTTAAGAGAAGCAACATAAGGGCTGTGCAGATATGCAAAGGCTTCCATCAGCGTTCTGTTACAAGCTTTGGCAACGGTGAACATCTCTTTGGCGTCTTCCGCATTCAGTGCCAGCGGCTTTTCGCACAGCACATGCTTGCCCGCTTCCAGCGCCTTGATCACCCATTCCTTATGCAGATGATTCGGAAGCGGGATATATACCGCCTCAACCTCGGGATCCGCTAACAGCTTGTCATACCCTGCATATGCTTTTTGAAAACCGAATTCTTCCCGAAAGCGGTCTGCCTTTGCCTGATCGCGTCCTGCGATCGCATATAATTCACAGTTATCCGCCTGCTTCATGCCGGGGATCGTACACCCTCTTGCAATGTTTGCCGTTCCCAAAACACCCCATTTTACTGCCATTTCATTTCCTCCTTTATTCCATGATCACTGTCTGTTCCGTATCATCGGTCAGGCTCAACTCCGCTTTTTCATTTCCGCAGCTGATCCGGTAATCTCCTTTAAAAGCCACCACTTCCGCGAATCCGTTTTCATCGGTTTGTACCACCTGGTCCGTCCACCACTCCTGCTTTACCAGTTTTTTCAACATCTCAAACGAGGGTTTTCGTGAGCGGTCCTGTCTGATAAATCCGCTCGGTGCCTTCAGCCATGCGCCGTCTCTGAAATCCCACGTCGTGATCGCCTCAACAAGCGGATGGGAAAACAGGATCCGGTACATTTCTTCTATCTCTTTTTCCTGCCTTTCCTCTCCCTCCGGTGTTGTCGGCCATTCATCCACAACCCAGTCATTCAGATCCTCGATATAGGCCGGCATGATCTCACCCGAGATCAGTGTATTCTCGGTAAAGTGGATCGGAAGACCGAAATGAGAGAACCGTTCCAGTACTTCTTCGAGCTTCTCCCTTCCCCAATAGCCCTGATGCTGATGCGACTGGATCCCGATCGCACTGATCGGAACACCTGCATTCAGGCAACCGTCAATTAAGATCTCATAGTTTGTGGTCGTGTTAAAATCATTAAGCAGAAGAACCGCATCCGGATTACACTCATGTGCCCTGGCAAACACTTCCCTGATGAGCCCGACTCTTCCCAGTTCTTTGCAGATCCTTGTGACGGCATTATCATATTTGTCAAAGATCGGCATGATCACCACTTCATTGATCACGTCCCATATATCAATGACACCTTTGAATCCGCCAACTTCCCGCTCGATCCGCGCTAGCTGCTTCTTCAGGATCGTCTGCGTATCGTATTTCATCAGCCAGTCGGCACAAACCGTGTGCCAGCACAGCGGATGTCCTTTGACTTTTACGCCCTGCTCTTTTAGGTACTGTGCCGTCTTCATGAGTTTCTCGCGGTTCGGCTTTCCCTCTTCCGGTTCATATTCGCCCCAATAGAACGGAAGCGTGGCATAATTGAAGATCTCCAGCCAGCTGTCTGTCAGCTGCTTGTCTTCTCCCTTCATGACATAAGGAATAAAATCGAATGCACCGCAGCCAAACAGAAACGCGTGGTTGATCTGTTTGATGCTGATCTCCCGCTCCTTAAGCGCATTGCCGTTTCGATCCGTAAACCGGAGCTTTTTTGTTACTTTTCTGTGAGATAATTCCATGAAGCCTCCGATCTGTCCTTACATGCTGGCACGGTAAATGGAAAGCATAGCCTCCTCATTTAACACCTTGGCCGATCCCATTTCTCCGCCGACACCGATCGCACATTTTCTGGCCATCATCGCCAGATCTTCTTCCGATGCTTTTACACCCAGTTCGCGAAGATTGGTCGGCATGTTGATGCTCCTGTAGAAGTCTTCCATGGCTTCGATCCCGCTGAGTGCGATCTCTTCATCGCTTCCGTAGTCTTCCACTTCCATGACATTTAACGCGAACTTTTTAAACCTGGGAAGGCAGTTTTTGTATACATATCTTGCCCAGCTGCCCCAGATGGCAGCAAGCCCTGCGCCGTGTGCCACATCATACAGCCCGCCAAGCTCATGCTCCAGTTTATGTGTCATCCAGTCTCCGCCGTCATTACCACATCCCGTCAGACCGTTGTGCGCAAGACTTCCTGCCCACATGACTTCGGCTCTTGCCTCATAATTTTTCGGATCATCACGCAAAATCAACGCATTTTTCTTAACGGTACGCAGGAGTCCTTCCGCGAGTGCATCCGTAATTTCCATGTTCCCGCCGTTTGTAAAATAGCGCTCCATGGTATGCATCATGATATCGGTACATCCGCAGGCCGTCTGGTAATCCGGCAGCGTCATGGTCAGTTCCGGATTCATGATCGCAAATTTCGGACGGCTGTAATCACTGCTGTATCCGCGTTTTATAAGTCCTTCTTCTTTTGTGATCACGGAAGAATCACTCATTTCGCTTCCCGTTGCGGCGATCGTTAAGATCACTCCCAAAGGCAGGCAGCCCTTTGCTTCCCGTTTATAATCATAGAAATCCCAGACATCCCCTTCATTGGCTACGCCGTACCCGATGGCTTTGGCCGAATCAATGGCGCTTCCGCCCCCGACACCGAGCAGAAAGTCCACGTTCTCCTTTTTGCAAAGCTCGATTCCTTCATATACAAGACCAAGATGCGGATTCGGGACCGCTCCGCCCAGGGTCACATACCTGATGCCTGCCGCATCAAGCGTATCCGTTACGCGCTGCAGAAGACCGGAACGTACCACACTTCCGCCACCGTAATGGATCAGAACCTTCGTTCCGCCAAACTCCCTGATCAGATCCGCCACCTTGCTTTCCGTATTTTTGCCGAAGACGACTTTTGTGGGAGTAAAATAATTAAAATCAAACATGTGAAAACTCTCCTTTCTGAATCTGTTCTGAATCTGTGTTTCATTGTATCGTCCGGATGTCTTTTTTTCTTCTTATATTCTGTCATGATCACGTTCAAATTTTGATGCATTTTCAAGGTTTTCGGAGATGTCAAAAAATGATAAAGCAAATGTCAAATCATGAGATGCCTCCGGCATAAGTGCATATTATACTGTAGAGTCGTTTACAGTATGTGATAGATTTGATCGAAGGGTTCGGAGACCGGGGATATGAAAAGCAATATAACCGATATGACATATGGTTCCCCTACAAAGCACATCCTGGTGTTTGCGCTGCCGACATTGGTCGGAAACGTCTTTCAGCAGGTTTATAACTTTGCCGATTCCATGATCGTCGGACGTTTTATCGGCTCCAATGCTTTTGCTGCCGTCGGCGCGACTTCCTCCATTACGTTTCTCTTTTTTGCCCTTTGCAACGGGATCGCAAGCGGGGGCGGGATCGTGGCTTCCCAATATTACGGTGCCCATGATGATGGCGATGTGAAAAAGTGTATCGTAAACACCGGGCTGATCATGCTGATCATACCCATTCTGTTCGGTATGACATGCTTTTTCCTTGCACCTGCACTGTTAAAACTGTTAAATACGCCTCTTCCGATCCTTGAAGATGCCGTTCTTTATACCCGGTTCATGAGCGTCGGAATTCTGTTTGTCTCCTTATACAATTACCTTTCCGCCATGCTGCGGGCTTTGGGGGATTCCAGAACGCCGTTGTATTTCCTGATCATTTCGACGATCATCAATGTCATTCTGGATATTCTGTTTGTTGTGGTCATTCCGCTCGGTGTGAAGGGTGCGGCTCTTGCGACCATTGTCTCGCAGTTCATCTCCGTGTTGCTTTGCGGGATCCATGCGTACAGGACCAATCCTTATTTCCGGATCGCCCGCTCTGATCTTTCCGTTTCCATGCGGATGATCTATCAGGTCGTCCGCCTTGGTGTGCCGATGTCCATCCAGTTTGCTCTCATTGCGATCTCGACCATGGCACTGCAGCGCGTTGTGAATTCCTTCGGCACAACAGTCGTGGCTGCCTTTACAGCCACGAACAGGATCGAGCAGCTGATCCATCAGCCCTATATCACACTCGCAACCTCCCTTTCAACTTTCAGCGGCCAGAATTACGGGGCACAAAAAAATGACCGCGTATATGCGGGATACAAAACGGGCGTCATTATCATGGTATCGTTTACCGCGTTGCTGATCCTTATCATGCAGCTGTTCGGTAAAGCGATCGCCAGCCTGTTTGTATCCGATTACGAGGTCATCATGCTTGGTGCGAGAGGTCTTAAGATCACCAGCCTCTTTTATCTTGCGCTCGGTATGATCTATGTGATCCGTGGTGTTCTGACCGGTATCGGCGATGCCTTCTTTTCCCTGTTCAACGGGATCGTGGAAGTCATCGGACGATTTACGGTCCCCATTCTCTTAACTTCCTATCTGGGCATTGGCGAATCCGCTATCTGGCTCGCCACCGGGATCGTATGGCTGCTAAGCGGTGTTACCGCCTGGATCCGCTACGTTACCAACTTCCGCAGAAAGATCATTTCCCACACATAAATAACCGCATCTTTTCTTCGACCACCGATTCGATCGCCTTTACTTCATATGCGGTCAGGTCAAATGCATTTGTGATCCCTGCTGCCATTCCTTCCTGCATTCCCCGAAACTGTGCCTTACTGATATCGGTGAAGATATTGACTTTTGCAACACCGCGTCTGATCGCTTCCCTGAAATCCTCATCCGACAGTCCGCTTCCTCCGTGGAGCACGAGCGGAACATCAACCACGGAAGAGATCTGCGATATCCGGTCAAAATCAAGTTTCGGCGGGAACTTGTAATCCCCGTGTGCATTCCCGACTGCCACGGCAAGTGCGTCAACCCCGGTTCTTCTGACATAATCTGCTGCCTGCGCCGGATCCGTATAATAATCTGACGGTTTGCTCAGTTTTCCAAGTCCCTCGTTGTCGCCCACATGTCCGAGTTCGCCTTCAACACTCACGCCCTTTTCGTGAGCAAATTTCACCATCTTGGAAACCTGCTCTACATTTTCTTCATAGGGGAGCGTCGAGCAGTCATACATAACGGATGTGAATCCAAGTTGTATCGCCTCAATACACTTATCGTAGGTGAGGCCGTGATCATAATGAAGCACAACCGGAACAGGCGACTTTTCGGCTCTGGCTCTGACCATGGCAGCACATTCCGCAAGATCTGCAGCCGAAAGAAGAATTTCCGCCGTTCCCATGATAACGGGAGCATGCAGCCTTTCCGCGACATTCATGATCGCATTTGTCATTTCCAGATTGACTGCATTGAAGAGTCCCAGCGCATAATGACCCTTCCTTGCCTTATCCAGTACTTCTTTCAGATTAACCAGCATGGATCATATCTCCCTTCCATCCTTTATCGATCAGTCTTCTGACTTCCTGAATGGGCTTAAGATTACTGATCGCATCATAGGACATACAGCACAAAGCTCCGCACGCACACGCATTCTCTACCGCTGTCATGGGATCGCTCCCGGACAAAACGGATGTCAGAAGTGCAGCGATACTCACATCACCGGCACCCGTTGCCGAGACGACCTGCGGAACGGAAAAGCTTTGCTGAAAATGGGAAAACCCTTTCCATCGGTCTTCGTGCAGAGAAAGCTTTCTGCATAATTCTCCAACTTCCGGTGCCGCGGAAATAAAGAGTCCCGGGGCGCCGCATTTGATCACGACAACCTTTGCGCCCATTTCATGGCACACCCTTGACAGCGGCCTTACATCAGTATCGATATCCAATACATCCGTGATGTCACCTTTCCCTGCCTTGGCTGACAGTTCATTCAGGCGTTGTCTGTCAAGCATGAAGCAGAGTTCTTCAAAGCTTGGAACGAAAAAGTCAACAAACGGAAGCACTTTCTGAAGAACCGTCCTCCAGTCAACGGCTCCTGCTTTGCTTTTCGGATCGATCGCGGCCATATCAAGGCTCGTTACGATATCCTTTTCTTTGATATGTTGAAACATTCCTGACAGATGATTCCCGCCATCCTCATACATGCATTTCATAAGGGTAGGATATCCGAAATGGAACAGGTCGATATCCTGCAGCGCATCATCGGAAATCTCTTTGCCGGTAAAGGTATCATTGGCTCCCGGATCATGCAGAAAGATCCGGTCTGTTCCCGGAATGGCCAAAACGATCGAATAGCTTGTGGAACAATTCTCATCCATGATCAGATCTGCTCCCGCATCATGTTCATTGAGAATACGCTTTACCAGTCCCCCAAACGTATCATTTCCGACCTTTCCGACAAGCCGTACGTCTGCCCCGAGTTTTTTCATGGCAAGCCCCGTATTGGCAACCGCCCCTCCCGTATGGACATCCGGTGATTTAACCTGAATCAGTTTGCCGGGTTTTAACAGTTGCGCCGGATCTGCTAACCGGTCCGTTCCTTCCGGAAATGCCGGCGTTATGTCCAGGCAAATGTGTCCCGCAACCATTGCTTTTTTCATGTTAACGCTCCCTAACCCTGCTCATCCTTTCCGGCATCCGTTTTACGTCCGTTCAGGAAGAGCAGTATTCCCATAAGCAGAACCGCACAGATCACAAATCCGATCCAGGGCTTTCCCGTAAGACCTATGATCAGATATCCGACTGCACAGATGATCGCTACAAGTGTTGCGTATGGGATCTGTGTTTCCACGTGTCTGATGTGATCACACATTGCTCCCGTAGATGACAATATCGTGGTATCGGAAATCGGAGAACAATGATCTCCATATACGGATCCGGCCAGTGTCGCTCCAAGCGCCGGGATCAGTACGCCCTCTCCTCCGGTGGCCTGACAGATCATGGATACGATCGGGATCAGAATACCGAATGTTCCCCAGGAAGTTCCCATGGAAAACGACATAAGGGCTGCAATGACAAAAACTAACAAAGGTAAAAGTGCAAACGATATGTTGGCCTGCGCGACAAATCCCGAAATAAACTCACCTGTTCCGATCATCTGACGGCATACACCGCCAAGGCTCCATGACAGGATCAGGATCAGCATGGGAGGCACGATCTTTCCGATTCCTTCCACGATGCTCTCCACGAATTCTCTGCTCTTCATGATCTTTCTGGGAATATACATGATAAACGCCGTCAGAAGCCCGGCAAATGCACCCAGAGAAAGACCTGCCGTAGGATTGCAGCCGATTGCTTCGGAGAACGGGACTCCTTCAAAGAATCCTCCCACATAGGCCATTCCAAGAATTGCAAATATGATGAGCATCAGGATCGGGAGAACAAGATCATATACCTTGCCGTTACCTGTTTTTTCTTCAGATCCGCTCTCCGCGTCAGGTCTTTCAGGTGCCGATAAAGCCGCCTGTTCCGCCTTCTTCATTTTCCCGAAATCAAATCCGGTCACACACAGGAACACGACCATCAGGATCGTAAGCAATGCATACAGATTATAAGGAATCGTCGCAAGAAAGGCACTGAATCCGTTTGTGTCGCTGACCTCGGATGCAACGGCAACCGCCCATGACGATACCGGCGCTATGATACATACCGGAGCTGCGGTAGCATCGATAATATATGCCAGCTTTTCCCTTGAGATCTTTTGCCGATCGTAGATCGGTCTCATGACAGTACCGATCGTCAGACAGTTAAAGCCGTCATCGATGAAGATCAGCACACCCAGAAGCGCTGTTGCGAACATGGTCATCCTTTTGCTTTTCAGTTTCTTCTGTGCCCACAACCCGTAGGCCTTCATTCCGCCGGATTTCCCTACGAGCGTAATGACCGCCCACAAGAGGGCCAGAAAGATGATCATGTAAGAATTATCAGCGATCTTTTCAGCCATCATGTCAAAGGTATGTGCAAACACGGCAACAAAGGATTCCTGCGCCGATACCGTATAGATTACCATACCGGAAATAATACCGATAAAAAGCGCAGAATAAACCTCTTTCGTAATAAGTGCAAGGGTGATTGCAATGAGCGGTGGTAAAATCGATACCCAACCTGTTTCGATCATTTGGTTATGCTCCTTTCTACAGCCATTCCAGCTCCGGCATATACCGGAGCTTGATGTTATTGCTTATCCGTCAAGGAACTTGTACAAAAGCCTGTAAAGTTCCTTTACATCCTTTTCGCTCAGGGGAGATTCCTGCTTTCCCAGTTCAATCGGAATGTCCTTGCACTTCTCCTTAATCTCATTGCCTTTCTGCGTGATGCTTATAAGCGTAACCCGTTCATCTTCCTTGGAACGTTCTCTTTTCACATATCCTTCTTTTTCAAGGGTCTTGAGCAGGGGCGTGAGCGTTCCTGCATCCAAATGAAGGATGCTTCCGAGCTGTCCGACATTCACGCTTTCTTTTTCCCAGAGCACCATAAAGACAATGTATTGCGTATAGGTAAGACCGAGCGGCTTCAGATAGGGCGTATATGCCGCAACGATCTTCCTTCCACATGCATACATTGGAAAGCATAACTGGTTTTCAAGTAAAAGCTGCTGATATTCCTGTGCCATGATCCCAACTCCTTATAATAATCCTTCTACACATTTATCTACTTTTTTCATATCTTCGGTGGGTTCGAATCTTGCGACCACGTT
>JAEEGL014149674.1_pt1 | contig 10973 bp, 8 predicted proteins | sample 9134231 | NCBI WGS metagenome assembly JAEEGL01 (sample SAMN16246548, study PRJNA631951) | gut metagenome | biome: gut microbiome; feature: rumen; material: fiber-attached | host: Bos | place: Iran: Karaj | collected 2018-10 | reverse complement strand
GGTCTGGATCTACCGCCCGCATCCGGGCGAGCTGGACGAATACATCTGCTCGATCTGCGGGGCGGTCCTTACCGGGCCCCAGGCCACGTGCCCCTGCTGCCGCACGTACATGCTCAAGCCGAAAGGCGTGCCGATGTGGATTGATGCATCCGATTACCGGGACCCGATCCCCGCCCCGAAGAAGGGATGGGAGTTCAAGCCCCTTTCGCGGCTCTGACCCGGCTGCGGGCGACCCTTGCCTGGCTCCTGAGGAGAGGGAATAAAAACACGGATAATAAAGGAGAAAACCGCTTGAGAAAAGGAGAGTCCCATGAATAAAGCAAACTGAATCCGCCGGATCCGACTGTTCAGACCCGATGAATATCAGTGCTCCGCCTGCGGGGCATCCTATCCGCGGCCATATGCAGTCTGCCCCAACTGCGGCAGGACCATGCGCAAAACAAAAAACGACCCGCAATGGGTCGACTGCCTGGAAGAACTGGATATGATCTTCGAGGATGATTAGGAGGATGCTATGGTCACGTTTCTTTGATGAAAAGTCCCCCGTCAGGCTCCGTTCCCGCAGCTGCAGCATCCGCTCCGCCCTCGTCATCCCTGCGGCCCTGTCCGCCGCACTTCCTCCCGCCCCATTATGGTAATTCTTGTTACACCTTGAATGAGTTGAACGTAGACGCCATAAAAGAAAAGCTCTGCGCCAAATCCAAAGATGAAGTCAAGAACATAGACATGTACATTACAGATATTGTCCACGATGAGAATTACCAAGACACGCTTAAAAAGGTTCTGGACAGATGACAAGATAAAAGGAGCGGTCCCCTTAAAATTGGGACCGCTCCTTTAACTTACAGAACTGTTTTTTTTCTGTTCTTGTTCTATCTTCTTCAGAGTACGGCTGATTTCTTCTTTGGAAATGCGGGTTTCATTAAATGATTGCTCCAGTATTTCAATTAAATCTGCCAGAGTAGTTGTGTTCTGTTCCAGATATTCAGCTACTTCTGCCACCGCGGTTTCTTGTTGTTGTAGTTGCTGAAGAGTTGTTTCTATTGTTCTTTCTGCTTCCTTCTGTTGCTGTGCACGGATTTTAAGTTCTCTTCTCCTTCTTTCAAGAACTTCTGTATTTTTCTTTTGTATGATTGTATTTAGAGTTGTAATTAGTTCAGCTATTAGTCTTTCTCTTATCCTAAGGGTTTCTTTTACAGTGATACTCCGGGACAACAGTATGAACACTGCAGTGAGTATAGCGGCTCCACATATTAATGAGAAGAAAAGATAATCATAAAAATTCATATCAGTTCCTCCTCACACTGTGCATTACCATACAGTATGAAGTGAGCAAAGAAAGCAAGTAACTGATAAGAGAAGAATATATCAGCGTCTCATAGTTAATAGGCATGTTTGATTTTACAGCACCATATAGCACAGCGAAAATAGCGGATAGGAACATAGAAATAATGATCATCCAGAAGTTCCGCTTATCGAAAAAGAACATTTCTTTGTATTCATCCCTATAAGAATATGCACGTACTATAGTAGTCATGGCTATGATCGTTGCTGTCAGGAGGAGATCTCCTTGCTTAATAAATGCAGAAAAATCTGGTTTGTGTATCAAAACCAATTGTAAAACAAGTGCTATCAGATAGGGGAATAACGTGATAAGGACGGTTTCTGCTATCCAAATAGACCGTGTTTTACTAATATTTCTAGTCTTGAGCTGCTTTTCCCTGTCCATACATTTAGTCCTATTCTTTCTGCTGTTTCTTTTTCGTTTTCTAAAGCTATCTCTTCCCGTATTCTGTATCTATACTTGCAGCTTTTTGAAGGGAAGCGCTGAATTGTTCCTCCGGGAATTCATATACTGTAGCTTTTTTCTCTTCTCCTACTTTTACCTGTCCGTTCATCAGCATGGGGAGGAGAAAATCCCGGAGTTCAGCAAGCTGCTGGTTCTCTTCTGCTGTTCTCTCCAATCCGTTCAATATTGACTTTGTTTTTTTGTTAAATTCTCTTATTGTTTTTTCTTCGGGTACGATCATTAAAACGGAGCCAATGCTTTCTAGACTGCAGAATTCTTGAACTGATTGCCCCTTTTCTGCCCTAAGCCTTTTTTGAAATTCCTCTGATTTACAATATAGAAATGAATACATTCCTTTCATACAATCCGGAAATCGTAATAATGCACTGTTGCAGTGAATTGCAATAGGAATATCACATTCTCTTAGATAATTAACATTCCCAAGTGTTCCAATTTTGGTAAGTATAATATCAGATGCTTGCGGCTTATAATGTGTATGAATTGTTTGATAATCTTTTTCTGTAATAAATGTTGCCTGCGAATAATCTAAAAAGAGTGGGCCAAACATCGTTCCTGTAAGCAAAGGAATTCCATCCTCGACTCTTTTGGGAGGGTTATGAGTTCCATCTCTTAGTAGATCTAATACTTCTCCTAGTTGTCTAACTGTCCATCGTTCCGGTATCTCACGATTCAGATTATCATTCCATACCATCTTTCCACCGGTGGATTTATACGGTCTGCCGTTTTCATCGGGGAAATCAAACTGAACAAACCAATAGTTGTAAAGGAGCTTGGTTTGTTTTTCCAAAATATCGCATATTTCTGTACTGTTGAAGATTTTGGAGTCAATATCGTTTAATATCGAAGCGATACGTTCTTGTTCGTTGATATCTGGGAGGTCAAGCTCAAAATTTTCCAAGTCTCTCTGATATAAATGTGGGATTGTACTTCCTAACACCTTGTTACGCGCTATAAAATCTTTGAAAATATGGCTTTTCAGCACATGATACAGATAATCGAAATTAAGTATATCAGGAATAGTGTTTCTAAGAACAAAAATACCAGAAGCTACCGTACAAGGTGTAGTGATGCCCTTCACGTATCCTATCTTGCCAAGTGTGCCATCTTTTGAGATGAGTATATCTCCTTCTTGGAGCATTATTTCATCAGATTCTTCATATCTTTCTTTAGAAATAAAGCCACAATTGTTCCAATCAACAAAGCCATCCATCAGGGCTGTTGCATTGATGATTTTGTAATTACTCTCTGCAAGATACTCATCTTTGCTTAAACCGCGCCATCCAATACGTCCCTTAAGATACAAGTCGCGTCCGAGATTAAGCTTACTCATAATTTAGTCCTCCCAATTGCTCCAATATGCTCTTTTCCAGCTCATGGCCTTTGGCGAATTTCTCTGCAAGGGAGGATTTGTATGCGTTCATCTTGGCTTCGAATTCTTCCTGTGTGATATCCACATATTCGATCTTCACTTCGAAATACTGTCCGGCAGAGAAGGAATAGTTCTTCTCTTTGATAGTTTCAAATGGCACGACAACGGAGAAGTCTTCGATCTGTTCACGCTTGATGAACGTATCGATGATCCGGGTGATTTCATCGCTGCGGAGAACGGTTCTCTGGTTTTTCCCTTCTTTTACTTTTTCGCCCAGCTTGGATGCATCGATTAGGATGACGCTGTCTTCCGTGTTTGCGCGATCAAGGAACAGGACGGAGACATTCGTTCCGGTATTGGCAAAGATATTGCTGGGCATGGAGATAATGCCTTTGATCATATGCTCTTCGACCATGCGTGTACGGATGGCCATTTCGATTCCGCTCTTGGCGGTCAGAAATCCGGTCGGAACAACGATGGCGGCCTTGCCTTTCGGCTTCAGGCTGTACATCACATGCTGGATGAAAAGAAGGTAGATGGCCATGGATTCTTTCTTTGCGTTCGGGATCTTCGGTATCCCGGCAAAGAAGCGGTCCGTGTCCTGCCATTTCTGCTCGATGTCGTTGCGAGTGCTGCTGAAGTCCAGTTTGAACGGCGGATTGATGGTCTGATAGTCAAAGTGCTTCAGCCCGGAGTCCTGTTCATGCGGCACGTTGTAATGGGCCGGAGTGAGCATGGAGTCGCCCTGGATGATGTTTCCGAGGGATTCGTGCAGTCCGTTCAGCATCATGTTCAGGCGCAGGAATCGTGTGGATTTGGAGGAGATATCCTGTGTATAGACGATGGCCCGGTTCATGCCGGATTCCTGTCCAAGTTCATGGGCCAGGTGCAGAACGAGGCTGCCGCTGCCGGCTGCCCAGTCGCAGATCTCCGCAGCGTCGATCTTCCCGCTCATGCCGACAAGGCATTTCGCGATGATCGAACTGACGGACTGCGGTGTGAAGTATTCCGCATAAGTGCCGCTTGCTACGTTGTAGTCCTTGATCAGGTATTCAAAGATCGCGGAATAGAAATCGAAGGAGCCGGAGAAGGCATCCTGGAAGTCGAACTTGTCCTGCCCGATGATGCCGAAGATCGCCTTGGCAAAGTTGTTGCGGCGGGCTGGCTCGACCATGGTCGTCAGAGGCTGGAAGAGATCCAGGTGCTCCCCGCCCGCTGTTTCCACTGCGAATGCTTCATTGTGTGCGCTTTTGGAGATGCGCACCAGGGCGTCGTCGAACTGCTGCCCGAAGTCCGGCTGCTCCACATGATTGATCAGATACTGGATCGTATCCTCATATCCGAAAGAAACGTCCGTCGAGTTGGAGTCATAAAAGGCATCCAGCTCATCATTTTCGTTTTTCAGGATCTCGTCGACCGTCATGCCGATCTCGTCTGCAAAGCGGCTCAGATTGAACATGAATTTGTCGTTAAGGAATTTATACAGGAAAACGCTTGTAACAACGACTTCCTCGTTGGCAGTGTTGCTCAGTCCGTTCTGGGAGCAAAGGCCTTTCAGGGAGTCGATGATCTCTTTGATCTTGTTTTCCGTGGAATGGATGTCTGTCATCTTTCTTCTCCTATCAGAATATCTTCATGTTCGCGTAGGTTTCGGTCAGAAGGTCTGTATACCAATCCTTCAGGCCGAGCTTTTTATACATGCCGGTCTTCAGCAGGGATGCCGTGGTGTTTTTCTTCACGATGGCAACGAAGTTTTCGCGCTGCTGGATGGAAAGGATATTGCTGTTGCGAACGTCTTTCACCGCTGCATATACAACGTCGATGACAGCGGCGATATCCTCCTTGTCCAGGTCCGGATGGATCTCAATCGCGTCCGTGTATGTCTTGACGAATGCATAGTCTCCGTCATAGCGGGCAGCCAGCCGGTCATTCTCCTCGTTGATTCGGCGGATCTCTTCCAGTACTTTGGCTAGCTCTGCATTTACCGAAGCAAGGTCGTTGATATCTGCGATCTCAAGCATTTCGAATATCTTCTGCAGGAGCTCGTCGAGCTTGATCATTTCGCTCTGGTTCGGGTTGCGGTTGCGCTTGACTTCCTTCTGGATGTCCGTGATCGTATCGGTCATCGTCTTATATGCCGGAGATGCCGTGAATTTGTCGAGAATCTCCTGGAATCTGGAAAGGTCCAGGATCGAGATCTTGGTCTTGAAGAACTCGTATACGATATTCACGACTTCGTTGTTGTCGATGATGGCCAGCAGATTCGTCGGGGTGGATTTCAGATTGATGAAATCGATGCGGTCCTGCACGATCTTCAGCAGTTTCTTGATATGGTCCGTGTCGATCTGCGCGGCGTATTCGGTCGCACGCGAAAGCAGGAACTCGGTGTGGCAGTCCTTTATGGCATTCAGCAGCCGGCGGATGGTGTGGAGCACGTCTTTCGTGATCCACGTAACGAATTTGGAGAACATCTCCAGATTGCTCGTATCTACGTATCCGGCAAGCTCGCTTTTGATCTTCTGGTACTTGGCGTTGATGTCATCGGGCCCGACAACGAGTCCGTTGAGGTTCCCGGTCTCTTCGTCCGCATTGAAATCTTCGTTGATCTCCTTGAGATACATTTCGATCGTACGGTCGTATTCCGCCTCGATATCCACGAAATCCACGATATAGCCGTACTGGTAGTTCTTCCCGTTCGGGCTGCGGTACGGGCGGTTGACGCGGGAGATGGTCTGAAGAAGGCTGTGTTCCTTCGCATTGCGCAGCAGATACATTTTCTTCAGCCGGTTCACATCGTAGCCGGTCGTCAGCATCTGATGGACGATCAGAACATCCGGCTGCAGCGTGGTCTTGAATGCAATCTGGGTCGCCTTGTTCGATGCACTCGGTATCTCCTCGTCGGAGATTACCAGACCGGTGGAAAGATCGCTCCGCTCATCGAACCAGCGTTTGATCTTCTTTGCCTGCGGATTGGAACAGCTTACGATCATCCCGCCGATCGTGCTGTCTGCATTGGTCAGGCGGAAATACTTGAAGTCTTTTTCTATGAATTTGCAGAGGGCGTTGATATAGTCTTCCGATTCCAGCACATCGCCCTTCAGCGGCTTGCCGTCCTCGATCTCCAGATTCTTCCGGATATCTGCGCGGGCTGTCGTGTCGATCTGTTCTTTCTTGATGCGCAGCGTGTATCCGTCCGCAATGGATTTGTCGTAGAAGTATTTGTGGATGTAATCCCCGAATTTGAGGCTGGAGCGCTCTTTCTTGGAGAGCAGCGGAGTCCCGGTCATGGCAAGATATACGGCGTCCGCATCCACAAGCATCAGGTTCTTGAAGAACTCGCCGTGCATCGAATAGGAGCGGTGTGCCTCGTCGATGAAGAAGACGCGCTGGATCTTTGCGCCGTAATCATTCTTGGCAACCGGCATTTTGTCGCTGAACTTGTGGATATTCACAACGGTGATCTCACCGTTTGTGTCGCCTGCCATGTGTTTGCTCAGCGGCCGGTCAAGTTCTCTCTGGAATTCCGCTTTTCCATCCACATTGATCGTCAGAAGGCCTCTGGCGCGCATTTCTGCGGATACCTGGGTAAGAAGATCCAGCCGGTCCACAACGTAATAGAAGCGTGCTGTGATGCCTTTTTTGGCATAATAATCCCGGAGTATCCGCACACTGAATCCGGCCAGACCGGTTTTGCCGCTGCCTTGTGTGTGGAAGATGATACCGGCCTTTCCTCCGTTATCCAGTCTCGCCAGGATCGCTTTTGCGGCGAAGAACTGCGGATAGCGCATGATGAATTTCTGCTTCACCGCGCCGTCCACATAGGTGATGCCGTACTGCAGGTAGAAAAGGATCCGCTCTTTCGTGAACAGGGATGTCACGAAGCGGTTGCAGGGCATATCCATGTCCAGGTTCGTCTGGAACTCGGGCGTATCCGCTTCTGCCGGTGAATAGTGGTTGTCTTTGAGAATATATTTGATCGTGTCGATCGTGACAGGATGGAAACCGCCCATGCGCGGGTTTTCTTCCCTGAAGAAGGAGAAGGTCGTTTTCTGCCCGTTGGGTGTGGTGTAGAAAGAGCCGGCTTTGACTTCTTCCGCCGGCGCGGCGTCGTCCACATTCTCGTATTCCATGTTGTTACTGAAGGAAACGACCTGCAGCATGTTGAAATACTTTTTGAATTCCGGCTTCTCCAGTCGCTTGTTCAGCATCCGCTCGAATTCGACCTGGATCCCTCCGTCATTGTTCGGCCGTTTTACTTCAAGAAATGCCAGCGGCATACCGTTTATGAGAATGTTGATATCCGGCCGGAACGATCCGTCCCGGTCACCTTCGCTCCCGTCCTTGCCGAAAATCAGTTCATCCACGACAGCGAAGTCGTTGTTGCTGACGTTATCAAAATCGATCAGCTTTACCCGGCTCTGCGGATCGATGAGCCATTTATAGAAGGCTTCACCCATGTCATTGTTCCGGATCACACTGTGGATATCATCCAGGATCGCTGTGATCTCCTGATCGCTGAATTCCCGCCCGTTGATTTTCTCGATCGCAGGCTTGAAGCGGTTGATTGATATCCTAGTTTCGGTATGCAGATCGATATCCTTCAGAGACTGGTATTCATAGCCCAGCCGAAGGAACTGGATCGTCGCCGGGATCTTCACTCTGGTATCTTCATTGAAAACAGCCATATCATTCTCTCCTTGGTGAAGAATGCATACATTTTCTTAAATTTACATTATATCATATATTCCGTGAGAGAAAAGAACTTTCATTATGTGGGCAGAGTTCTTATGAAAAGAGCGGCGTGTATTTCTTTTACACGCCGCTCTTTCTGTTTGCTGTGTTCAGATCTTTGCCAGGATCGCTTTTCCTTCGTCCACTTCTGTTCGATGCTGCCGGACGAATACGATCGTCATGTCATAGTCGGGATTCGCTTCGACCCAGTCCTTACAGGCCTTCAGCGCCACCTTCCAGGCTTCGTCCACCGGATATCCGAAGATCCCGGAGGAGATCAGGGGGAACCCAATGGAATGGCAGCTGTTGTCCCGGGCAAGGTCCAGCGATGTTTTGTAGCATCCGTAGAGCTGCTCCGGCTCACCGTGCTTTCCGTCCCTGTATCTGGGTCCGACCGCATGGATGATGTATTTGTTGTCGGGTTTCATCCCGCATGCGTCGGTGATGACGGCGCTGCCTGTCGGGCAGTGGCCGTGCTTCGCGCATTCGGCTGCCAGAGCTTTGCTGCCCGCGGCTTTGAAGATGGCTCCGCAGACTCCGCTTCCCTCCGCCAGACTGCTGTTGGCTGCGTTGACTACTGCATCCGTATGCAGCGTCGTTATGCTGTTCTTATGGATCTCTATCTTGCTCATAGTTTGTTCCTCCTGTTTGTATAGCTGAACAAGCTTCGTCAGTATATTCCGGAAGCCGTTTTGTTTTTTCTATTGTAGCAAACAGCAATGCTCTTGTACAGATTCCGGCTTTTCATTCATCCTGCTCTGCTCCGGGGTTCTTGTTTTTGTTGATAGGAACCGGACTATTTACTATAATGGATGTGCGGATCGTATGAGTGAGGTAAGATGGTTATCAAGCGGAGGATCCGGATATGAGTCTTGGAAAGCAGATACAGACCGCGAGGAAGGCAAAGCAGCTGTCGCAGGCTGAACTGGCCAGATGAGCTGCCGGTCTCGCCCGAAGTGCGGGTACAGATTCCCCATGTCCAGATCATAGCAGCAGTTTTTATAGAATACACAGTGAGACCCGGAGCAGGGCATGGCACTCCGTGCTAAGATCGTTTTTGGAGGGGAATAGAAGTGAATCAGCGAAATAAAGACATGTATTTACCTTTTTGGGTCTGCATCCTTGGCATCGTGTTCTTGATCGGTGCATGTGTATGTCTGGTGCTGACGTTTTCAATTTCAGTTTATAGTCTGATCGGTTTTGTGCTGTGTCTCCCGCTTGGAGTGGCTGCAATTCTGTGCTGGAAGAATCAAGGTGTAAAGATGACAGATGACAATAACTTTATTTATACTACAATGTTTGGCAGAGAGAATCATTACTGTTTTTCAGAAATCAGAGAGTTAAGAAAGAACAGTGATTCGTTCACGCTTGTTTTGGATAACGGTAAAGTACACATCGAAAATTGTGCAATCATGTCCAAAAGATTTGTTAATTCAGTTGATTCTGTTCTGGAAAGATTGCATTAACACAGAGAAACGTCCCCCTGTGTTGCAGATTCTAACCTTACCAAAAGGGAAAGCTGACGGACGGAAGCGCTCCGTGCCTGCAGCGACTTCATCAAGGAGAATCCGGATTACAGTATGGAGATCGACTTTGCTGTGCCGGATGAAGACAAGCGGAGTGAAGGAAAGAAGCAGCTGATGCTGATGAAGTGAAAGATGACTTATATTAGAGAAGCGATCTGACTCAAAGAAAACTATACCATGGGAGGTTTCGAAAATGACCGCCGATATCCGTAAAACGATCCCCGTCAACGGAGTGATGCAGAAGATCCATGTCGTAAGCAACGACACTTCGCTCCCGGTGCTGCTGTTCCTGCACGGCGGCCCCGGTGTTCCCAACCGGCACAGCGTGCTTTCCGCAGACCGGGACCTGCTCGACAGCTTCACGATCGCCACCTGGGACCAGAGAGGCACAGGCGGCTCCTACCGCGGTGTGAAGACCGAAACGCTGACGATCGCCCAGCTGGTGGAGGACGCGAAGGAGATCGTAAGCTATCTGTGCAAAGAATTCCAGAAGAAGAAGATCTTTGTGATCGGCGGGAGCTGGGGAAGCCTCCTCGGCCTCCGGCTCGCTTACGCCCATCCGGAGCAGATCGCCGCGTTTGTGGGCTTCGGCCAGTTTGTGAACGGCGAGAAGAACGAGATGATCAGCTGGCGGTATACGCTCGACGCGGCCAGAGCGGCCGGCGACGAGGAGGCCGTGAAAGAGCTGGAAAGCGTAGGCCCGCCCGAGAAAGGCCTCTATAAGGGCGGATTCGACGGGATGATGAAGCAGCGCCGGCTCATGATGAAATACGGCGGCTATTCGAAGGAAGAAGGAAAGAAATCGTATATGGAGGCCTTCGTGATGCCGATGATCCGCTCCGGCGAATACAGCGTGACGGATTTTGCCGGCAGCGCGCTGGGATACAAAAAAGTGCTGAAGGCCATGTGGGCGGAGATCGGTTCGGAGGATCTCACCCGGTTCCGGGAGTATCAGGTACCGATCCTGGTGTTCGACGGCCGGCTCGACATGAACACGCCTGCGGAACTCGTGGAGGAATGGTTTGCCGGGATCGAGGCGCCGTACAAGGAGCTGGTGTGGTTCGAGAACTCGGGCCACAACCCGATGGGAGACGAGCCGGAGCGGTTCAAGAAGCTGCTGCGGGAAAGGCTCTCCGCGATCGGCGCGGATTGAAGAAGAAGAGAAAATGAAGAAGCAGGATACCAACCGGTATCCTGCTTCTTTCTCTTTCGATTATTGGAAGTCGATCTCTTCCGGCGATTCCGGCCGGATCTCCGCTTTCCCGTGGACGTCCTCCGCTCTGCAGCGGATCTGCCAGGTGGATACGGCGTGCATCGCTTCCCGGTCCTCCGGCTGCATCTTCCGGTGGCTGTGCTCCAGCAGCTTCTCGTGGGCGTGCAGAGCCTTCCGGGAATGGACGGAAATATGTTGAAGTCGGGTGTTGACCCGGCTATATTATTGCACAGGTATAAATCGAAAATAGAGGAGAACAAGATATGGAAAAACTAATTACAATATATAATACAGAATACGCTATCCCAGCAGTGTTTTCTTATT
>JAEEGL011831430.1_pt1 | contig 10973 bp, 2 predicted proteins | sample 9134231 | NCBI WGS metagenome assembly JAEEGL01 (sample SAMN16246548, study PRJNA631951) | gut metagenome | biome: gut microbiome; feature: rumen; material: fiber-attached | host: Bos | place: Iran: Karaj | collected 2018-10 | reverse complement strand
CCCCAATCCCCAATCCCCAATCCCCAATCCCCAATCCCCATTTATTTCAATATGATTAAATTTTTACATTTATTTAAAAAAATAATCTATAAAAATAATAATAATAAATAAATATTTTATATTTAAATTAATAAATAAAAACATTATATTTAAACAACTTAATAAATACAACATTAGATAAAATAAATATTAATTAATTATAAAAAATGACTTCAAAACAAAATCCTTCAAAAAGTTATTTACGTTTACATGAAGAAAAAGAACGAGCTTTAAAGCAAAAAGAAGAAACATTAAATTCAGTTTTACAAAGTTTAAAAAACAATCCCAAATTTATTAAACTTTTAATCTATTCTTTAAATAGTTTAGAAAATTTTGTGTCTCCTCCAAACAGAGAAATTCGTATTAACGCAAAAATTATAATAAAACTTGAAGGAGTTGATACATTACGTTCAATAGCTTTAATAAATATAAAAAATGAAGAAATTGTTTATACAACAGGAGACATAATTTGGAAATTAATTTCAGTTTATGATGTTGTTGATTATGAGCTTGCTAAATTATTTGGTGAAAAAAATGGGCAAGAAAGTGTAATTGAAATTTTACTTTCAAAAAATAAAGGAAAAGGAAGTGTTCCTTTTATTAAAATTTTAAATGGTTTATGTGATGTTCCATTATTAATGAATAAATTATTAACTGAAAATAATTTAATTGATACTATTAAATTAATAAATGATCTTTATTTTGATGATGTTAATGTAATAAATATGAATTTTGAAACTATGAAAAAAGTTTCTAATTTAAAAAGTGGAAGAACTGAATTAATTAATAAAGATGTTATTCCTAATATTTTAAGAAATATAAAAAAATGTGCAGAAAATAATAATGCAAATGGAGTTTTAAATGGTTTCAATGTTCTTGATAATTTAAGTAGAAATGAATATGGAAAAAAATCATTGAAAAATAATAAAGCAATTAATGTTTTAAGTGAAGTTTTAGATAAATTCAGTGGAAATGAATTAATATTAAAAAAAGGAGCAAAAATATATGCAAAAATTAGTACTGAAGAAGATATGAAAAAACAAATTGAAATTTTAAAGAAGGTTAATAATGATATTAAAAATAATAATACTGATATGAATGTAATTGATCTTTTAAAAGAAGCTTTAATTATTGTTACGAATTTAATGTTAGTTGAAGATTTAGGTCAATTGTTGTTTGAAGAAGATACTTTTAAATTATTATGTGAATTATTTGAAAATGTTTTGAACAAAATTGATTTAAATGATAAAAATGTTGATTATATTCTTAATTATTTGATTGTTATGAAATATTTTATGATTTTATTTAAAAGAATTTTTAATAATAATATGAATAATAATCTTGAAAATAATAATATAATTAATAACTTAAATAACAGTGTTAAAATAGTTTTTGATCAAGTTAAAAATAAAATTGATAATGAAAAAGAAAATAATAATATAAAAAATTTCTTCAGAGAATATTTTGTATCTTATTCAGATATTTTATCAACTAATTATAATAATGCTTTAGCAAATAATAATGATATAAATAATAACAAAGAATTTATTGAAATTATTGAATATATTTTAGAAAATATTATAATTAAAGGAGATAATTATTTTGAAAAAGATGAACGTTCTAATTATGGAGCAAGTGTTGTATTAAAAATATCAAAAGATATTTATCTCAAAAATAATAATAATAAAATATATGAATTATTAATGAAATGTTTAGATTATATGAAAAATGTTATTAATTTCAGTGAAAATTATAAAACTTTAGGAAATGTTTTAGAAGTTATTTTAACTTTAATTAGTAATAATAATGAAGATATAAAAAAAATAAAAGATGAATTATTACCTATTATTATTGATTTTATGAATAAAAAAGCTAAATTTAGATATCCGAATTTAAAAAATATAGAAATAATTGAAGTTTATTTATCTGATGATAATTTTGTTAAAAATTATCTTAAAAATAGTAAAGATAAAATTAATATTAGCGACGCTGTTAATAGTGTAGTTGTTAAAGCATTTTATGACACAAAAAATACTAAAAATAATAATAATAATTTAGATGATTTAGATGAAGATGAAAATGAACATGAAATTATGAAAGAAGAATATAATGAAGAAGTAGAAAATCAAATAAAATTAAAAAGTGCAAAAATTTTACAAAAAATAACAACACTTCAAGATTTTTTAAAACAATTAGAAATATTTAAAAGTGTTTGTGATAAATTTAAACCAAATGATACAATTAATAATAATAATAATAGTAATGTCTTAGAAGGAAATTTAATATATATGATTTCAATGATGGACATAAAAGAATTTTTTGATAAAGGAGCTGAAGATGTTTTAACATATTTAAAAAGTTTAATATCAAAAGAAATAAAATTTATTGAAGATTATATTAACAACAATAATAAAGATGAAAATTATAAAGATGTTATTAATAACAGCGCTAGAAGAATTAAAATGGAAATGGGATTATTACATCAAATAGAAAATAATGCAATTAAACATTATAATAATAATCAAAATAATAAATATATTGATGATATAAAATCAATAACTAAATGTAATAATGAAATATTAGAACGTTATTCAAGTGATAATAATAATTTAAATCAATTGATATTACATCTCACTAATAATTTAAATTTTTATTATGAAAATGACGAAAAACTAAAAGATAAAATTAAAAATCAAAGTGTTATTGAAAAATATTGTTCTTTAATTTTATCTTTATTCCGTAAAAATAATGACAATGTTTTCATTGCAGGAAATATTATTAATTTTTTAAGCACTGTTTGTAATCTTAATGTTTCTTATTGTAATGTTTTAGTGAAAGGTGGTGTTTCTCGTTGTTTATTTCAATTAATGGAAAATATTAGTAATAATAATAATACTAATCTTATTGTTAATGCGCTTGAATTGTTAAAAAAAATTGCTTTTTCAAATCAAGAAAATTTAATTATGCTTGCTAATCAAAATATTTTAGTGAAATTGTTTGAAATTAAAACAAAATTTATTAATGAAAAAAAAATTGGAAGATTATGTGATGAAATTTCTAATGAAATTTTAATGTTGCCTGGACAAGAAAAAAATGCGGAAAATATTATAAAAGAAAGTATTAAGAACTTTCATGAGAATGTTAATAATAAAGAATATAATTCTGAAAATAAAAATAAAATGATGGTTGATTTAGAAACAATAAATGCTTTTTCTTCTAATAAGAAACAAAATGAAATGTTAGTTGAAAATAAAGAATTTATAACAGATTTAAATAAAAGTATTCAATTAACATTAAATGATGAACAAGATATTTCAGATGTCTATGAAAAATTAGTTATGAATCAAACTAGTGTTATGAGAAAATTAAAAGATAATGCAAGTGAAGATAATAATGTTCATAAAGATATCACTCGTAATATAAAAAATTTAATTACAAAAAAAAGTAATTATAATGATATTTTATTATCTAATATTAAAATATTATCTGATTATACAAAAAATGAAAATTTGTATAATAAATATTTAAATAAGAATATTATAGATAAAAAATTTATTGATAATTTATTAGAAATTTCAGAAAATTATATTAATAATCCTGAAATTACTAAAGAAATTAATAATATATTATGTAATATTGCACAAAGAGATGAAAATCTTGCTGATTATATTGTTCAAAAAGGTGGATTAATGACTGTTTTTGAGAATATTAAAGAAAATGTTGGATTAAATGATGAGGAAAGCAGACAAATTAAATTAAATTCATTAAAAATGTTAAATACTTTGTTAAATGATGATAAAAATATAGAAAAATTTTTAAAATTTAAAGGAGATAATTTAATTGAAAGTATATTAAAAAATGAAGTAAAATTGAATAATAAAGATATAACTAACAAAGATGATTATTTTAAAACAAAATGTATAATTAATACAAATAATAATATAAATAACAATGACGTTATTAATAATGAAAAAGAAAATAAAGAATATTACTTTATTCATTGTTTAAAAATCATTAATCAATTATTAAATAAAGATAAAAATATTATTGATAATAAACAAATAAATGATATTATTACTGTTTGTGATAATAATTTTCCAAATAAATACTTATTTAATGAAATGTCAAATATAATTTTAAATAATAATACAAATTTTGATGACAAAAATTTAGATGAAAATATGTTATTACTACGTTATATTTTAAGCACTGATGCTTATTATTATTACTTATGTAATAATAATAACAACGATAATAATGAGAATAATAATAAAATAACAGAAAATATAAAAAAAATGAGTAAAAAAATAAATCCTAATGTTCTCCCAAATGAAGAATATAATTCTAATTTAAAAGCTTCAATTCAAAATAATAATAATAATATTGATAACAACAACATTAATTTAAAAGATTTAAATTTATTATTAACTTATCTTTCATTATTATCAGATGATCCACAATTCAACGAAAATGTATTAAAAAATAATAACGAAGAAATAGTAACATTTTACAAAAATTTAATTAACTTATATAAAAAAGATAAAAATTCTCTTAATGATGGAATAATGATTTCTTTATTAAAATTAACAAAAGAACTATTAAAAAATAACAATAATAAAAATATTGAAAATGATATAAAAGAAATATTAAGTATTGGAAATAAAATGTATAAACCAGATAATTATGTTTTTGTAAATGAATTTAATGATGGAGTTGATAATGTGTTTGATATTATAGGAAAAACTGAAGATAATAATAAAATTATTAATAATGATGATGATTTAGAAGAAAATAAATATAAATATAATAAATTATATGAAGATTATTTAGATAATGTTTATGATAATAGTGATGCTTTTATTGAAATGTATAAAAAAGATAATAATACTATTATTAATAATAATGAAAAAGATAATAATAACATGCCAAATAAAAATGAAGATGTATTAAAAACAAAAAATAAAAATTTTAATACCGTTTTAAATAAAATGAATGAATTTTATATGAGTGATAATATTAATAATAAAAATAATAATGAAAAGAATGAAAATATTGTTGAAAATTTATTAGAAATTATGGATAATGATAAAAATAATAAATCTAATCCTGAAACATTAAAAAAGATGTGGAAAGTAATAGGTAATGCAATAGAAAATGATAAAGAATATTTAAATGACCCTGAAAATAATGAAACAATTTATGTTTTATTAGATAATTTAAAAAATAATATTAATAATAATGATAATAATATGGTTTATAGAAAAATTCCAAACACTATTTGTAAAAATATAAATAATGATGAAAGAATTAATAATATTATTATGGAAATTAATACAAATGATTATTTAAATAATTCAAAAAATAATAATAATAAACTTAAAAATAAAAATATTGAAACATTTTCAATTTTAAGTTCAAATCCACAAAATATAAAAACTATTTTAAAAAATAAAGAATTATGGAATGCACTGAAAAAAGACATTGAAAATATTGATCCTAATGATGAAGAATATAATATGTATATGAATATAATAAAAAATATATTTAAAAATAATAATAATATTGATTATTTAATTGAAAATGATCCAGAAAGTCTTAAAATGATAATCAATAAAATTAAAAATAATAGCAATAATAATAACGAAAATGAAATAGAAATTATTAATAATTTATTACAAATGTATGCTCCACTTAAAGAAAAAAATATTATAAATGATGAAGACATTGATAAAATTAACGAAAAATTCAAAGAAAATGAAAATTTAAATAAAATAATCACTGAAATTAAAAATAATAATAACAAAAATAATAATAATGATCTAGAATTATTAAAATCAATTGATTTACAATTAAATAATTATTTAAATGAAGATGAAAATAATGATGATAATAAAATTAAATTAAGAGGAAAGAAAAAAATATTAAAAAATCAAAAAGAAGATTCTAATATAAATCGTCAATTAAGTTTTATTACAAGTTCTTTATTATATAATAAAGAAATAGAAAATTCAGATAAAGTAAGTATGATTAAAAATCCAGAAATAACAAATATAATAGATACTAATATAAATTTAATAAAAAAAAATTATAATGAATTAATTAATGATAATAATAATAATGAACTAAATGAAAATAGAAATAATGTTATAACAAGTTCATTGGCAAATTTAAAAAAATTATGTATTTCTAAAGATAATCATAAATATATTTTAGAAAGTGGATTATTAAATTTTATAGAAAATTTAAGTAATGATTTAAAAAATGATAATAATAAAAATATAAAAGATTATCTCACTGACTATAATGTACAATCGAAAGATATATTACAATGCACTAGTAATAGTGAGAATTGTATTCCTTTAATAATTAATAGTTCTGTTTTCCCTGAAATAACTTCAGAATATATTAATTTTTATAATTCAGCTGATTTATTAGCAGATAATCCAATTAATCAAAAATTATTTTTATATGACAATATTATTTTTTCTAATGTCTGTAAAAGCAAAAAAGGTTTTGATTTGATTTTTAATGAAATTGGGCTTGATAAAATAATTGATATAGGTTATAATACAAATAATATTTTCTTATTAGAATCTATTATTTTAATGTTAATAAATTATGTTAATAATAACAATTTAGATAAAATAAGTATTCATATATTAGAAGATATGTTAAATATAATAAATAAAGTTTTATGTTTAAATACAGAAGATAAAACTGCTTTATTATTAAGTCATACTTATAATTTAATAAGTTTAATATATGTTATTTCAAGATTAGTTCCTTATTTTTATAAAATAAAGCTCATTGAACATATAGCTTTTGATTTTGATAATTTTGGCGATGATTTTAGATATTTAAATAGCACTTTACATGTTTTAGGAGTCATATGTAAAAATAATCCAGTGAATAGTTATAAATGTGTGAAATATAAATTGATAAATAAATTAAAAGACAGAGTTGAAAAATTGAATGAAAATTATAATAAAGAAATTATATATAATTTAACTAAATTGTATTATAGTCTTGTTGTGAATAATATGAAAAATGTTGAAGAGTTTAATAATTTGGGCATTACTGAAAATGTTATTTATTATTTAGATCATTTTAATGATAAACCAAAAGAAATTAAAAAAACTCTTTCATTTAAATTAAGAAAAGGAATTGAAAAAGTAATAAATATAAAAAGAGTTGCAACATTTGGTAAAAAAAATTTAATTACATCTCATCAATTTAAAAGTAAAAAAGAAAATTTAACTGATAATAAAAATAATCTTTCTAATTCTGTTAATTCATTTTCTGGATTAAAAGATAATAAAATAGATTATAAAAATGGAATAATGAAAAATTGTATACAAACATTAGAACAAATAACAATTTCTCATAATGCTAATATATATTTAAGTAATAACACTGAATTTAATAATGTTATTCACGAAACTTTAACGAACGAAAAAAATGACATATTTTTAATATGTATGACTTTGCATACATTAGGTAATTATTTATATACCGTTGCTGGAAAAAATATATCTAATTTAAATTTAAATGAATTATATTTATTATTAGAAAAATTGCAAAAAGAAAATTATGCAAATAGTGACATTCTTATTAATATTAATTTTATTTGTGGAGGAATTATTAAAAATATAAATGACACTGAAAATATAATAAAATTTTTTAATTTAATAAGTGAAAGTATAAAATGTCAAGATTGGAATGAGAATTTGATTTTAATGGGATTAAAAATGATGTATATTGGTATAGAAAAACATAAAGAAATTATAGAAAGTATTTTCGAAGATATTTTTCCAAATTTATTTAATATTTTATATTTATACAAAGAAAATTTTTCAATTCAATTATATTGTTTCAAAATATTAACTTTATTTGCTAATTGTAATAAAAATATTATTAATACTTTAATTAATAATGGATTATTAAATTACATTAAAGATGCAATAACAAATGAAAAATATTCAAAAACGAATCAAAATAAAATTTTAATGAGAAATGTTTTATATAATTTATTATTAATTCTCACAACAGAAGGTAAAAAAACAATAGTTGAAATTTCAGAATCTTTATTAAATATTATTTTAAATATTTTATATGAAGAAGGTTATAATGAAAATAATGTTTTATTATTAAAATTATTATTAGTTCTTTTAAAAGAAAAAGAATCAATTGAACCTTTTATTCAATTTAATGGAATTGAAATAGTAAAAAAATTATTAAATGAAAATATTAATAATACAGATGTTGTTCTTGATTTATTTACAATGTTTGATGATATATTAAAAGGAGGAGAAGAAAATAAAAAAATATTAATTGAAAAAAAATGTCCTGAAGTTATAAATAATGTTGTATTAAAAGCAGGAATATATGAAAAGAATATTGAATATGAAGGAAAAAGTTTGATATATAATATGTGCATGGATGATATTGATAACAATGAAATTGATATTAATAAATTAAAAAGTAGTAATATTAATTATAATAAAAGAATTCAAATTACAATTCCTATCAGTCCTGAAGATAGAAAAAAAGTAATTGATGGAATTCATATAAAAACCTTTGAAAATGATACAAGAGTTTTTCAGGATAAAATGAAAATGTATTTTAATGATGATTTAAGTATTCTCTATTTTCATAGACCATCTAGTCATTTACCACCTAATCAACGATATGTAATTGATACTGGAGAAATTAATAAAATTATAAGTGGAAATTCAAATTTTATTACTTGTAATAATATTCCAAGAAAAGAAAATACTTTCTCTTTGTTTACTAATGATGATAAAGAAGTTAATGTTATTTGTACTAAAAAAGATGAAGTTGAATTTTGGATGAAAAATATTGGTATTATTAATGATTATTATAAAAATAATAAAGATATTAAAATGTTTAAAACTACTTATTTTGATAATAAAGATAAAGATAAAGAAAGAGAAAGATTAAGTGTTATTACTGAAAAAAGTTATTTTGATGAAGAAGATACAACAATTATTTATTAAAGATTTAATATTTAATAATTTTATATTATTTATTTAAAATAAATTTAGTTTTTTTAATATTTTTTATTTATATATTAATTTATTTTTTTCTTCATATTCAATAAAAATAAATAATAATAAATATAATATAAAATAATATGTCTTTATTAGATTGTAGAGTTTCATTAAAATTTTCAAATCTTCAAATTCCAAACACTCAAGTCGTTGAATGTTTAATAGATTTATATTACGAAGATAAAAAATATCGTTTAAAATTCCCATCAAATGACACAGTAATAGTAACATTAAACGCTCCTTTAAAAAAAGATAAAAACACAATTGCTTTATCTATTCTTGTTCCTAAAGGAAAAAAATATAGAAAATTAGCAAAAGGTGAAATTAATATATATAAAAAATATTTATTTTTATCTCCAAATTTATCTTTTGAAAAATACATTTATTTATTCACGTATAAAAATCAATTAAATTTATCTATGAAAGAAAGTAATAGTGATAATAATTATCCAGGAGAAATTTTAATAAATGGAAAATTCATTGATCCTGAACAACCAAATGATAAAATAATGACAGATAACATTAAAACAAGTAATATAGATGAAAATTATATAAATTCAGAGGAAAGTTCAAAAATGCTTAAAAATGTAATAGCAAATATACCAAAAAAAGAAAAAGAAAAATATTTATCTGACATTAAAAAATCATTATCAGTTAATAACAATCCAACAAATGCAGATAATCTAAAATTAAATATTAACACTTTATCAAAAAAAATCGAAGATGAAGATGAAATACGTCTTATTCAAAATATAACAGCAAATCCTCGAACTGAAATAGATGAAGACTTATCTGATGTTTCAATAAGTGTTATTTCAGAAGACAGTGACAACGATAATAATTCAAATAGCATTGATGCAGTTAATTATCAAGTAGATGAAATGATAACTAAACTAAGAAAATATTTTGATGAAAATAGTGATAGTGTTCTTCCAAATGAACCTGAAAAATTAAGAGACCTTTTGGAAAATTTAACTAATCAAGTTAAAAGCATTTCTGATACTTATAGTCAAAATTTACAAAGCATGAGTAGTATTAATAAAAGACTTAAATTTCAGGCAAAAGATTATTATGATAGATATAAAGAATTAAAGAAAAATTATGAAAAAGAAAAAAAAGAATTTTTAATGAAAAATAAAGTTCTTGAATGTGAAGATAAATTAAATAAAGAAGAAAATAATAAAATAAGTAAAGAAATAAATGATGTTAAAAATGAAATTGATTTTTTTAATAATAAACTTGGATTAACTAGTGATAAAAAAGATGAAGAAACTGAAATTATGCTTGATATATTAAAATCTTTAAAAGAAAAAAATGTTAATATTTATGAAGGACTTAGTAAAGATCAAATTGAATTTCTTGAAGAAATAATGAATGATAATAAAAAAGATGAAAATAATGATTTTAATAATGATAATAATGATATTAGTAATGATTCAATAGAAGGAGAAAAATATGCCAAAGCTATAGAAGATATTGCGAATAGAATATATTCAAAACATTTAATACCTGATATTAAAATTGAACAAATTGAAAGTAATATTTATTCTTTTAATGATAAAGAAGTTACTCTAAAATTTGATGAAAATGATAATTTAAAATTATTGAATGGAACTGATTTAGAAACATGGATTGTTGATACATTTAAAATTCAACAAACTCCAAAAGCTATTAATGTTGTTAATAAAAATAAAAAAACTACATCAGGAGGAAAAACAACAACTCATAAAAAATAATTATTTATTATTATAATAATTATTTAATTATATTATATAACAAATAATTTTTATTATTATATTATATATTTTCATTGAAATTGGGGATGGGGGATTGGGGATTGGGGATTGGGGATTGGGGATTGGG
>JAEEGL011281992.1_pt1 | contig 10973 bp, 12 predicted proteins | sample 9134231 | NCBI WGS metagenome assembly JAEEGL01 (sample SAMN16246548, study PRJNA631951) | gut metagenome | biome: gut microbiome; feature: rumen; material: fiber-attached | host: Bos | place: Iran: Karaj | collected 2018-10 | reverse complement strand
ATTTGTAATAGTGATACTAACATTGTAGCGGTATCTCAAAGACTAGGTCATTCAGATACAAGTATTACATTAAGTACTTATACTCATTTACTTCCAAAAATGGAAGAAAAAGTATCAAGTTATATAGATGAAGTATCATCAGAATTAGTCCAGAATATAGACTTTTCAGAAAACACTTTTTTTGAAAAATCTTCTCCCAATCTTCTCCCAAAAAAAAATACCCTTATAAAATAAAGGTAAAATACATAATGGTCGGGAAGACAGGATTTGAACCTGCAACCTCTTGGTCCCAAACCAAGCGCACTGCCAAGTTGTGCTACTTCCCGATATATAATTTTAAAAATGGTGCGCTCTAAGGGATTCGAACCCCTGACCTTTTGGTTCGTAGCCAAACGCTCTATCCAGCTGAGCTAAGAGCGCATACGCACTTCAAAGAACATATAAATAATATCATTATTATGATTTAAAGTCAATAAATAATAAAAAAAAGTAAAGAATTATTTATTCTTTGCTTTTCTTTGTTTTTTTAATTCTCTATTATAACCAATTCTTCTTTTTAAATATTCTACTTCTTTTCCAAGAAGGCCACCATCTCGAGGATCATAATAACTATTTATAGAAGCCCATTCACTTGGTAACATATAGGATTCTTCTACTATAGGAATAATAGCCATGGCTGATTCTTTATCTAATTTATAATCTTCTGGATAGTTTTCTTTTAAATCATCTGTTACACCCTTTATTCCGTCAGGTAAAAAATAACCTGTCATATATGGTCTTTCCATTTTAAGATACAAATCTGCATCAAATACTAATTGTAAATTTGTATCATAGATAAGCCTTACTCCATCCTTTTTCTCCACAAAAACAAATGAATGATCAGCATACTCTGGATCATTTTCATCATACATATCAGGATTAGTTCTTAAACTATCTACAACAGCTCTAACTACTAATACTCTATCACCATTATCAACAAATACCCTTGCTAATTGCATAGTTAACTCATGGCATCTTCCATGTGCCATTAGACTACTTAATAATGTAATTGAAAGGGGAATACCTTTATAATAATAGTCACTTAATTTATCTACTAATTCTTTATCATATGGTTTAATTAAACCTAGTTCTCCACCGCGTTTATAAACTTCGTCTTGTCTTCTTTTAAATTCTTCATATTCCTCTATTGTTGGTTTTTTCATATTAACACCCCTGTTTTGTTAGATTATATTAGCAAAACTTATAAATATTGTCAAAAAAATAAAGAGTATTAAACTCTTTATTTTTTAAACATCTTTTCAATAGCATTTAATGCTCTAGTAATAAGTCTTCCTTCTACTCTAGAAGCTACTCTTCTTCCTACTTTTCTTGGAACAGAGTTTCTTTTCTTTCTTTCTTCTTCTCTAGCTTCTTTTTCTTTTTGTTTTCTTTCTTTTTCTGCTAACTTTTCTTCTTCCTTTTTAGCCTTTTCTTCATCTTTAATTCTTTGTTCTTCAGCTTTAGCTTCAGATTCTTTTTTATTTATTTCATCTATTTTTTCAGATGCTGATTCATCATTAGTTCTTTCATCATATTTACCTACTAAAGGGCTATTGTTAATGATTTTATTTCTTGTGAAATCATCTATAACGCCAATCATACTTTGTGGAGGTAAAATATATACTCTTTCACAAACTTCAGGTTCACCCTTTTCATTTTGGAAACTTACTATTGCTTCACCAGTACCTAATTCTAATATTGTTTCATATGTTTTAAATGAAGGATTAGTTCTAAATGAATCTGCAGCAGCTTTAGCTATTTTTTGATCAGCTGGTGTATATGCTCTTAAGTTATGTTGAACTCTATTACCTAATTGATCTAATACAGTTGCAGGTATATCAGTTGTATAATGTGATATAAAGTATAATCCAATACCTTTAGATCTAATTAATCTAACTATTTTTTCTACTTGTTTTAATCTATATGAAGGCATTTCTCTAAATAAGAAATATGCTTCATCAAAGAAGAATACTATTCTTGGTTTATCTAGGTCTCCTACTTCAGGCATATGATCATATAGTTTAGTCAATAAACATAACATAACTGCAGAATATAAATCAGGATTTTTATATAGTTCTACAGCATCTAAAATATTAATAACACCTTTGCCTTCGTTATTAGTAGATATAAAATCATTTATATCAAGTTCTGGTTCTCCAAAGAAATTATCTAATCCTTGGTTTTCTAGAACTCCTAAACTTCTAAGTATTACTCCAATACTTTGAGTAGTTACATTACCATAACTAGTAGTATATTTATTTCTATTTTGTCCTACATAGTTTAATGCTTTTTTTAAATCTTCTAAATCATCTAAGTCTAAAGATTCATCTTCAGCTACTTTAAATACAATATTTAAAACACCTTCTTGAGCTTCAGATAATCCTAACATAATAGATAATATATTTGGTCCAACAGATGATACTTTAAATCTTATTGGATGACCACTTTTAGTATATATATCCCAAAATCTTACTGGAAATTCTTTAACTTCAAAATCTTTTAGTTTAAGTTTTTCTACTCTCTTTTGAATGTTTTCGTTCATTTCTCCCTTTACAGCAGTTCCTGCTAAATCACCTTTAACGTCTGCCATAAATACAGGAACTCCTAAATCAGATAAACTTTCTGCCATTACTTTAGATGTAATAGTTTTACCTGTTCCTGAAGCTCCAGTTATTAAACCATGGCGGTTAGCCATCTTTGGAAGTAAATATACTTCCTTCTTTTCATTTTTACCAATTAATAAACCTTCATTTAAATACATAATATCCTCCTAATTATTATTAAGTATATTTTCTATTATATTAACACCAAGTGTTGCACATGTTTTTCTTGATTCTTGCTTATAAACTTCATCAAATGCTAGTAAATCTTCAAGCATAGTACTATCATATTCTTCTTCATTAATCATTTTCTTATAGTTATCTATTATATTTAATATTTCTTCTTTTGATTTACCTATAAATCTACCTATAGCTATAGATAATGAAGAAGTAGCAATAGCACATGCTTCACCATCAAATCTAATATCTTTAACTATATTATCTTCTAATTTAATTTCTATATCAAAATGATCTATACAAGATGGGTTCTTATCACTTTTTTTAATATAACTTGGATCATTAGTTAATCCTTTATTATTTGGATAATTAAAATTATCTAATATTAATTCTCTTTTTATATTACTATCCATATTAAATACCTAAACTTTCTTCTAATATATTTGGATTATTTAATGCTTCAACTAATTTATCACATTCCTCTATAGTATTATAAAAATATAAACTAATTCTAACAGTGTTTTTAACTCCTGTTACTTCATGAAGCATCTTATCACAGTGGTCTCCTGCTCTTACACATATATTATATTTATCTAAGTATATAGCAGTATCTTGCGAGAATACACCTTTTACATTAAATATAATAGTAGATCCTTCTACATTAGAATTATATATCTCTAAATTATCTAGTTTAGATAATTTAGTAATTAAATATTTTCTTAAATCAGAAACATACTCCTCTATATTATTAATACCAATTTTATTTATATAGTCTATGGATTCTCCAAGAGCTATAACTCCTGGTATATTTCTAGTACCTGCTTCAAGGTTAAATGGTACATCTTTGTATACTATTTCATCTTCACTAAATGATACTGTTATACCACCACCGGTATAACTAAGTTTAATATCTTTCATAAGTTCTTCTTTAGCATATAGAATACCTACTCCCATAGGTCCACAAAACTTATGAGCAGAGCCTGCTAAAAAGTCTATATCCATATCTTTAACATCTACAAAAGTATGCCCTAAACTTTGAGCGGCATCTACTACTACTAATATATTATTTTTATGAGCATATTCTATTATAGATTTAATATCTCTTTTATCACCTATTACATTAGATATATGTGATAGTGCAATTACTTTTGTATTTGGAGTCACTTGCTTCGAAATACTATCTAGTGATAATTTATAGTCCTCATCTAGGTTAGCATATTTTATTTTTACATCTAGATTCATAAATGGAAGTATAAGTGATGCATGTTCACTTTTAGATAGTATTACTTCATCATTACTACTTAATTTATCCTTAAAGTAACCATTTATAATCATATTAAGACTTTCTGTAGTTCCACTAGTAAAAACTATTTCATTAGATGACTTAGCATTTATAAACTCTTTTACTTTTTCTCTAACGTCTTCATACATCTTACTAGTTTTTAAACTTAGTTTATAATCTCCTCTATGAGCATTAGTTGGATACTCTTCATAATATTTAGTTATAGAGTCTATAACACATTTAGGTTTTAAACTAGTAGCACCGTTATCAAAATATATAATATCTGTATTTAATATATTAAAATCTTCTCTATGCATATTAGCACCTCTTTTTATACTGGTATTATATCATATTTATGATAAAATATATATGGGAGATGAAATAAATGGACAATTGTATTTTTTGTAAAATTATAGATGGTTCTATTCCATCAAAAACTATTTATGAAGATGATATAGTTAAATGTTTTTTAGATATTAATCCACTTAGTCCTGGACATACTTTAATAATACCTAAAAAACATTATAAAGATTTTGATGATATTGATTTAGAAACATTAACTCATATTATGAAAGTTGCTAAAGATGTTAAGCTAAGAATAGAAGATAAACTAAATCCAAACGGAGTTAGATTACTTCAAAATAATGGTATACTTCAAGAAGTTAAACATTTTCACTTACATTTAATACCTTCTTATAAAGAAGAGAATGGTTTAAATGTAGATAAAGTGTTTGAATTATTAAAGTAATTTTGTTATTATATATATATACGTTTATAGGAGGATAAGAAATGAAAAACAAAATATTATTAAGCGTAGGAATAACTATGGGGGCATTAGTATTAATTACTGGATGTGGTAAAGCTGAACTTAAAAATGGTTCTGAAGTAGCTATTAAAGTTAATGGTGAAAAGATATCTGCTGATGATTTTTATAAGATATTAAAGGAAAAATATTCTAAAGAAATAATAGTAGATGAAATTGATAAACTTATATTTGATACTATATATAAAGATGATAAAGATATAGAAGATAAAGTAAATGATCAAATAGATTATTTAAAAGCTCAATACTCTACTAACTGGGAAGAAACTTTAAAGAGTGCTGGTTATGATTCTGAAGATGAAGTTAAAAATGAAATAAGATTAAATTATCAAAGAGATAAAGCTATTAGAGATCATATTAAAGAAAATTTATCAGATAATGAAATTAATTCATATTATAATGATGAATATACTAATGAAATATCTGCTAAACATATTTTAATAGCAGCTAATACTACTAGATCTGAAGAAGAAGCATTAAAAGAAGCTAAAGAAATAATTAAAAGATTAAATAATGGTGAAGATTTCTCAGAAATAGCTAAAGAAAAATCTGATGATACTGGTTCTAAAGATAGTGGTGGTGATTTAGGTTACTTTGGTAAAGGTGAAATGGTAAAAGAATTTGAAGATGCAGCTTATGGATTAAAAGTAAATGAATACACTAAAGAACCTGTTAAAACTACTTATGGATATCACATTATTTTAAAAACTGGTGAAAAAGATAAAAAAGAATTAAAAGATGTTAAAGATACTATAATTGAAAAATTAATAGATAAAAAATTAGAAGACGATAAGTTATTATATGTAACAGCATTAGATGAAATTAGAAAAGACTATGGATTAAAAATTAAAGATTCTATATTAAAAAGAGAATATAAAAATTATATAGAAGAACAAAAAGAATATTATAATAACTAATAAAAAAGGAATACATTAAGTATTCCTTTTAATTTTGATTTTCTAAATCATCTATCTTTTGTCTTAAACTATCATTTTCGGTTTGTAATTCATTTATTTCTTCTATATAACCATTGATTGTATCATTAAGTTCATTTCTTTCTTGTTCTTTTCTTGCAGCATTATTCTTTAGTATTTCTATGTTAGTTTTATTTGCATATACTTTAACACTTTCAACAGTATTAGACATATTAGTTATTTTCTTTTCTCCTAAGTTCTTAGCAACTGCTCTAACTATTTTCATTGGATTCTTACATTCAACAAAACCATAAATAGTTCCATCATTAAATTCATTAATATCGCAATACTTATTTAAAGAATATTCTACTTTAACATTATTGATATTAGATTCAATATATTCTATATTGTAATGTTCATCAATAGATAAATCATTTGTCATATCATATTCAAAACTTTGAGTTTTTAGGGCATCTTCATTAACATCAGTTACATTAAATCCTAATGAACCTAGGAATGTTAAACCTGCTCCAACACCAAATACTACTAAAGAAAGAATAAAACTATAAATCATAATCTTCTTATTACTTTTTCTATTAAATATAAAGTTTATTAATGCAAGTAAAACTATTATTCCAATTATAGATAGGGATAAAATTGATAATAATAATCCTATAAAGAATACTCCTGTCTTTATAGTTAAGAAAGATAATATTAGGGCTATTAATAGGAAAACTATTCCTCCAATAACAAATAAAGCAAACCATGATAAGAAGAATTTAATCATTAAAATAAATATTTTATATAGACCACTTAAGAATCTATATTCGCTGTGTTTTGGATCTCTAATAACTATTTTATTCTTTTTATCATCTAATATAATTTTATTATCATCAGTAGAACAGTTATCTTCCTTAGATACTTCTCCCTCTTTTACTTCCTCATAGTATTTTAAATATCTAGATTTAAATACATGAGCCATTATTATAATCGATGCTATAGCACATGCTAATATCATCATGCCTTCAAATAAATGATTAATAAATATATCTGCTTTATATGGAAGTAATGAAGTAATATTAGATATTAGCATACCTAGGGCACCTATTAATAGAGCAGATATTATTATTAAGATAACACCAATTACTAATTGTTCAAATATACATTTAATTTTACTCTTAAATGTCATTCTACTAAACATATTAATAGTATCTGTAATATTCTTTAAGAAACTATATATAGAATTATTTAGTTTCTTTTTACTTTCTTCCTCTCCTTTTACTTCTTTAATATCTTTATGTAATAAATCATCTAGATTTAAATCAAACTTATTACATATCATAATTATTTTATCCATTTCTGGATATGCTTGAGAAGATTCCCATTTAGAAATAGATTGTCTTGATACTCCAAGTTCATCTGCTAACTCTTCTTGAGATAGATTATGTTCTTTTCTAATTCTCTTTAAATTTTCTGAAAACTGATTATTCATATTTTCCTCCTTTTCAATAAAATTTTACCTTATTCTACTGGTTGCGAACTACCAACTTTAGGTTGTTTTTTGTATAATTTTAGTTGCATTATCCATATTTTAACATATTTTATGTATATTTTAGTTAATAAAAAGGAATATTAATCAATATTCCTTTTTATTTCATCTAAATCAAATCCTTTAGAATATAACTTAGATCTTATATAAGATTCTAACTTATAATCATCATATTTTTCTTTATATTTATTTAATAATTTATTATATTCCTTTATACCGTCTTCTATATTAGATAGATTCTTAGTATTTAATATTTCATTAATCATAGATATCTCGTATCCTTGATTAATAAAATAACTAGTTAATCTTTGTTTTAATACATTACCAGAATAACCTTTAGAAGCTTTAATCTTTTTATCTATTAAATGATTTAGTTTATTAAATACCTCTTTATTATCCACAGTAATATTATCATTTATTATATCTTCTTTAATCCCTAATTTTAATAAATTATCTTTAATTTTATTAGGTCCATCATTAGATAAATTCATTTTATCTTGATAATAATAATATGTATATTTAGAGTCATTTATAAGACCGTTTTTAAGAAGTTTATCTATTACCCTATTAACTAGTTCTTTATCATAAGTTTTACTTAAATATGTGCTTATTTCTTTCTTAGAACGCATCTTAGTACTAATATACTTTAATGATTTATCATATGCTTCATATTCATTATTATCATTCAATAAAGAAGAGATATCCTCTATCTTTTTAGTTAATAATAAATTATATTTAAGAATAATGTCTTCATACAATGTAATAATATCTTCATTATCTAAATAAACTTTATATTTACCATTTTTTAATCTTTCATACTTTATTATATCCATATATCACCTTATAAAAAAACTTAATACATTAATTAACATGTATTAAGCCATTTTGAACTTCTTCTAAAGATCTATCTAGACTCTTTTTAGCTTTATAATCTTTTTCTTTCATCTGATAATGCTTAGTTTCATCCATTTGAACTGCTCTTTTAGCAGCTACATAAACAAGCTTATATTTAGAACTAACAGTACTTAATATTTTATCTATAGAATAATTCATAAACCCTCCCTATTTAAATACTTTTTCTGGTACTTGAATATCATTTACAACAACAAGTTCTTCTTTCATTATATCTTTAATCTTTTCTATATCTTCATTATAACATCTTAATAGTTTTACTGATGCTTTGGAATGACCTTTCTTTGTTTCATGAACTCTATCATATATATCAGCTTCTTTGAAAGTTTTTGTTTCAAGTTGTTTAAGAAACTCTATATCTCCAAATTCTTCAGTAAACTTTTTACCATTACCTGTTAAAAATAAATAATATAATAAATCAGTATCAGGTAACATTCCTTGTACATAATAATCTAACAATTCATCTTTAGATGGTAAGACTTCTCTCTTTTCTGGTTCTTCATTAAGTTCAAAATCTATAATACTATCTATTAAATAATCATTTTTATCAGAAACATGTGCTAATAATGCATTTACTAATATCATTTTAGATAAATGTGTATTTATTGTTCCATTTGATGGAAGAACATCTTTAACTCTTAATCCAAAATTAGAATTAATATCTTTTGGGTCTTCTAATCCTATTGGACATGATAAATATTGCATTAAATCTTCAGGAGTAATATTATATCTTCCATCTAATAGTTTAAATAATTGTATGTTTTTATAATCTGCAATAGGATTATATTGTATATCACTTGGACTAATTGTACTAGTGTAATAAGTTAAAACACTACTAGCTACTTCAGCTATCTCTTCATATGATTTAAATCTGTAACTCTTTAACTTCATATCTCTACTCTCCTATTACATAATTCATTATAACATATTTTTAAAAAATAATTAATATTTTTTAAAAAGGTAATTTCATATTTCCATTACTCATCATCTTCATCATCTTTTTAGATTCTTCGAATTGTTTAAGTAACTTATTAACTTCTTGAACAGAAGTACCTGATCCTTTAGCTATTCTTTCTTTTCTACTAGCCTTAATTATATCTGGGTCTCTTCTTTCTCCTGGTGTCATAGAAAGAACTATAGCTTCTACTCTAGCTATTTGTTTAGGATCTACTTGTATATTAGTAAGTCCCATCTTTTTAGCTCCTGGAATCATCTTTAATATACTTTCAATAGATCCCATCTTCTTAATTTGTTTAAATTGTTTTAAGAAATCTTCTAGGTCATATTTACCTTTTTTCATCTTCTTATAAGTACTTAATGATTCTTCTTCATCCATTACAGATTCAGCTTTTTCTATAAGTGACATAATATCACCCATACCTAGAATTCTACTAACCATTCTTTCTGGATCAAATTCATCAAGGCCATCTAATTTTTCAGAAGTACCTATAAACTTAATTGGTATATTAGTTAAGTACTTAGCAGATAATGCTACACCGCCTCTAGTATCACCATCAAGTTTAGTTAAAATAGTACCTGTTAAAGGTAATTTATCATTAAAACCAGTAATAACATTAATAGCATCTTGCCCCATCATACTATCTATTACAAGTAATATTTCATTAGCTTTAACTTCGTTATTAATATTAATTAATTCATCCATTAATTTTTCATCTATTTGAAGACGACCAGCAGTATCTATTAATACATAATCTAAATTATTTTCTTTAGCATAATTAATAGCATTCTTAGCTATTTCTACTGGGTTTTTAGTTCCTTCTTCATATACTGGTATATTTAAACTTTTACCTAGTGTTTGTAATTGATTAATAGCGGCTGGTCTATATATATCACCTGCTACTAAAAGTGGTTTCTTATTATATTTTTTTCTAAGTAAATTAGCTAGTTTACCTATAGTAGTTGTTTTACCAGAACCTTGTAAACCTACAAGCATTAATATAGAAGGATTACCTTTAGTATATATATCTGCTTTATCACTACCTAGTAACTCTAATAGTTCATCTTTTAATATTTTAAGAAATACTTCATCTGGTTTTAAACTCTTTTTGATTTCTTCCCCTAAAGCTTTTTCTTTTACTTTGTTAGTAAATTCTTTTACTACTGTATAGTTAACATCGGCTTCTAATAAAGCAAGTCTAACTTCTCTTAAAACATCTTGTATATTTTCTTCAGTAATAGATCCATATCCTCTAATTTTACCAATAGCAGAATCTAATCTATCTGATAAACTTTCAAACATAATTCATCCTCCTATAAATCTAGTATATTGTTTATTTTCTCTAAAAGTTCTTCATTTCCTTCTTTTTTAATTAAATTAATTATTTTTTTATCTTTATCAATCAATTTAAGTTTAGAATCAAAGTCTTCTAATTTAGAAGTTGCTAGTTTCAAATCTTTTGAAACAGCATTCTTACTAACATTATTATTTTCTGCTATTTCACTTAAAGTTAAATTATGAAAATAATAATCTATAAAATAATTCTTTTGTGAATCACTTAGTAATTCTCCGTAATAATCAAATAATATTATTAATCTATCTTGTAATTCCATTTACATCATTTCCTTAAATAATCCATATATATATTTTTCTATATCAAATACTCTTAAATCTTCTTCTTTTTCACCCATACCTACATATTTAACAGGTATATTAACT
>JAEEGL011137565.1_pt1 | contig 10973 bp, 11 predicted proteins | sample 9134231 | NCBI WGS metagenome assembly JAEEGL01 (sample SAMN16246548, study PRJNA631951) | gut metagenome | biome: gut microbiome; feature: rumen; material: fiber-attached | host: Bos | place: Iran: Karaj | collected 2018-10 | reverse complement strand
GCCATCGAAATCATGGCCGACGTCATACTGAAAGGTACGCGCGTGGACGGTGTCTACACCGCCGACCCCGAGAAAGACCCCACTGCCACCAAGTACCAGACCCTCACCTATAGCGAGGCGCTGGAGAAGAAGCTGAAAATCATGGATCTCACCGCCTTTGCTCTGGCCGAGGACAACAACCTGCCCATCTACGTCTTCGACATGAACTGCCCCGGCAACCTGCTCAAAGTGGTTGAGGGCGAAGAGATTGGCACCCTGATTAGCAAATAATAATAAAACAATAACAATATGAACGACTTATCGAAAGCCTGCCTCGACGAGGCAAAAAACAGCATGAAGAGTTCCATCAGCTTCCTCGAAAAGGAGCTGACCAAAATCCGCGCCGGCAAGGCCAACCCCGGTATGCTCGACGGCGTGAAGGTGGACTACTATGGCACCATGACCGAAATTAGCCAGGTGGCCAACATTAACACCCCTGATGCCCGCAGCATCGTCATCCAGCCCTGGGAGAAGACCCTCGTAGGTGCCATTAACAAAGCCATCCTCGATGCCAACCTCGGCTTCACGCCGCGCCACGAAGGCGACATCCTGCGCATCACCGTTCCCCCGCTGACCGAGGAGCGCCGCAAGGAGCTCTGCAAGGCTGCCAAAGGTGAGGTGGAGAACGCCAAAGTGAACGTCCGCAACGTGCGCCGCAACGTCATGGACAAGGTCAAGAAACTGAAAGACAAGTCCGTGCCCGAGGACGAGGTGAAGCAGGTGGAGAAAGAGCTCCAGGACATCACCGACAAGAACATCACCGAGTGCGACAAGATCTATGCCGCCAAGGAGAAAGAGATAATGAGCATCTAGGCAATCTTAGGTTCTCCTAGGCAAACCTGGAATATCCTATGACAATTGTCAAACTGGCCTCTGTGGCCTCAACCAACAAGTATTGTGAAGCCCTCGACCTCGCGCAGGTGGAGGACTTCACTTGCTATTGGGCCTTGGAGCAGACCGCCGGCATCGGCCAGCGCGGCAACCACTGGGAGGCCGCACCTGGCAAGAATCTCACCTTCAGCCTTGTGCTCCACCCCACCTTCCTTCCCGCTGACCGCCAGTTTCACCTCACCCAAGCCCTCTCGCTGGCACTGGTCGACTTCCTTTCATTTTTCAATTTTCAATTTTCAATTCACATCAAGTGGCCAAATGATATATATGTCGACGGGAAGAAAATCTGCGGTACCCTTGTTAGCACCCGCCTACAAGGCTCGCAAATAGCCGTTGCAATTTGTGGTATCGGTATCAATGTCAACCAGCTGGAATTTCCCGACTGGGTACCCAACCCCACTTCGCTCGGTCTACTTACAGGTGAGGAATTTGAGCTTGAGCCTTTGTTGACGCAGCTGCTCGACTGCATAAAGAAAAGATACATGGAATTGAAATCCGGCCAAGACCATGAGCCGGAATATCTAGACCGCCTAATGAACTTGGGCGTTCCTATACATTATATATATAAGGGAGAGAAAATCGTGGCTACCATCACCGGTATCGACCCCTATGGCCACCTGTTGCTAACCACCTCCGATGGCCGCCATCTTTTTTGCGGCATGAAAGAAATTAGCCTGCTATCGTGATTGGTGCATAATTTTCTTCACCAGGAGGGAGACCATGGCATCGTACTCTTCCTCGCTGTCGGCACAGAAGATGTAAACGGCTTGGTTGAGGTAAGAGATACCAATATAGCAGCTGCCGGCAATGTCAATCTCTTCGTTCTTGACAGGGGCATTCTCGCGCGGGTTGGCACGGCTGCGGCGGGCGAAGAGCACGGCATCGTAGCCTTCGCCGAGACCCGCCTGCTGCTCAGGCGAGAGGTCGCCGATAAAGAACTCTTTCTTCATCCATTCCCACCCCTCGTCGTCCTCAGCCTCGATGACGGTGACATCGACATGGGCGGTGCTGTCGATGGCGAAATTGCTCACCGACGCTACCTTGACACCCGGCTGCGAGGCATAGCGCTTGTAGAGGTCCGTTTGTCCATAGGCAGAATTGAAAATTGAAAATTGAAAATTGAAAATAAGGATTACGCAAGCTAATCGCATCAGCCATTTTCGACCTCTCATTTTTAATTCTTCATTTTTCATTCCTAATTCTTCATTTTCAATTATACCGAGAGGAATTTACGAATGTCGCTGATGACCGAGTCGGCCTCGCACTGGTTGTTGCAGACCACCACGGGTTCTGTCTCCTCCTGAATGGCGGGCTTGGCTTTCGGCTTCCTCTGTAGAGACGCAGCCCGATGCGTCTTCGCTGTCGTCTGTTGGGGAGCCACTACCTTTATCGCGGGAGGCGCAGCGGGCTGCGTCTCTACGATCGGGACTGGGATTTCCATCGCCTCGGCCATGAGGGGTTCCTGCTCGCGAGGCAGCATGGTCAGTGCGCCGGCACCGACAACCATCACGGCCGCCACGGCCAGTGACACACGGCGCCAGATGATGCCCCTGACTTTGCGGCCAGCGGCGGCGAAGACCTCGTCCTTATGGGTCAGGCGTTCAAGTTCGGCCCGCTCCTCTTCGTTCAACGTACCCTCGCGGAACTTCTCCAGAAGGTACTGCATGGAATTCTGTTTCATATCTCTTGCTCTAATTTTTTTCTCAGTTCATAATGGGCTTTGGCGAGGATGCGCTTCACCGTCGACACGCTCATCTGCATCATGCCTGCCACCTCGCTCAGTGTGTATCCGTCTTCGTCGTGCAATTCGACGATGGACCGGGCTACCTCCGACAGCTCTGCCTTTTTCTCGGCCACTATGTTCAACAACTCTTCGTGCTCGTAGTCGGTCACCAGCGTCACCTCGTCCAGACTCATCCGCCTGTTCCTTCGTTTAAGGATTGCCAGGCTGTTGTTCTTCACCACACTCGTACAATAGCGGCAGACATCTTTCACTCCAAGCTGCAACATCGTCTTCACCAATGCCTCCTGTACCGCCTCACGGGCGTCGTCGTCATCCCTAAGGATGGACATCGCCACGCTATAGAAGTCCAGGTAGTGGTCTGCCAGCAATTGTCGCTTCTCTGCCCTTTTCATATTATATAGAGTCAAAAGTGCCGTTTTTGGCTCACACTTTTAACATTTTTTTTCATTTTTTTCAAAAAGGGGCAGTTTCGGCAGCTGTTCGAGGCACCCTTTCTCGAAGTCGACAGAAATCACAACCTCCTGTCTACCATTGGTTAGCATCAGATACGGCACTCGCAAGACGGTGTTGTATCGGCAAACCTGGTCGCAGACCTTCTGGGTGAGCGGAATTTCACATTTTTTGCATTCCACTATCATCCACGGCTGGCCGTCCTGGTAGACCACGATGTCGCAGCGGCGCGTCATGCCGTTGAGCGTGATGGCTCCTTCCACCTGCATCACCTCGAGCGGGTAGCCGCCCTCGCCGTGCAGTCGCTGTATGGTGCACTGCCGCACCCACTCCTCCGGCGTCAGCGCCACCCACCGCCGCCGCACAGGGTCGAACACCTCCCTACGACCCTCATTTTCTCTTATCTGTATGTCTTTGTTATCAATCATAACCAGTTGCAAAATTACCATTTTTCCGCGATGTGGACAAAATATTTTTTGCAGAATAGAAAAATATGTGTAATTTTGCAGTCGAATTCAAAGGATAAATATCATGTGTACGTATAACATAACGGTTGATGAGTCCGCACTTCGAAGGTTGCAACCCTCGTTCAGTCGCGAGGCATTCGGTCTCTGGCTACAACGCCATGTGGACAACCTGGTCGAGGACATGACCGCTGAACAGCGCACCGACTCCCCCATCGCCCACACCGAGGAGGAGATGAAGTCCATCGTAGAGGAGCGTATTAAACTAATGGAATCTGGTAAGGCCACATATATTGATGGCGAAACGGGATTTGCACAAATACGCGCCCGGTATGGTTTATAAGTATCGATGGCTAGACCAAGCTCTTGAAGATTTGGAACAAGAGGTTGGATATGTGTTTTACGAATTCGGCATAGCGTCCGCACGTAAGGCAGAAGCCACAATACATGAACGTGTAACTCAACTCTGCTCGTTTCCACATCTCGGCATATCTTACGAAGGACTGAAATATAACGGAAACGAGGTGCGGATACTTCACGCAAAGCAGGTGTCCATCATCTACAGCTTCGAGGGTAAACTAATAACATTGATTGCTTTGTGGAACAATCGCCGCGACGAAAAGACGTTAAAAACAATAATCAAGTCGCGACAATAAGACAGAAAAAAAGGAATACTAAAAGATAGTATAATTGTAAACGTAGAGAAAATAAATATGACATAATAATTAGAAATAGTAAAGAAATCATAGAGCTTGAAGTGCTTGTTCTCCTGTAACAAATGACTGGTAATCATAAGAGGTGAGAATAAGATACAACAGGTTCACGCGTTGGCGTGGAATGTTCGTGCCTTATTTACCTCAAGGGTATTTACCAGTCACCCGTTACAGAAATAAGGATTTACAAACGAAGGTTTCATGCCTTTCTTATATTATATCCTTACTCCAACATCAGCTTCTAACTCTATGGCTGGAAATCGAAATTGTTTAATCATTATAAAACTCAAGAGGTAACAGTATAAAACCGCTACAACAAAAATGATGCTTCTGCAAGCCACAACAATTGGAGACGGCTCTAGTATCGTGCTATTAATAGCATATTATCTTTTACTTTGCTATTGTGTAAATCGCGTTGCCAAAGAGAAAGGAAGAAAAGGCAGTGATTGGGGATTATATGCACTAATATTTACACCTTTTTTTGCTATTTTAATGTTAATCGCCATTGAAAATGGGACATATACACAGAGCCCGAGCTCTCAAAACACAAAACAGAACAACAATGATTCTACAGAAGAATAAAAAATCCATCTAGTGTGACAAAAGAAGCGCATCCCGAAATGGAATGCGTTTCTATATTTGTGGGGAAAAATCAACCAACACGTTTAAAGCAGGTCTTCGATAGTCTCTTCTTCCGGCAATGTTTGTGTATGGTCAATATATGGTGCTTTCATCGGCTCCTTCCTCCTCCTGTTGCTGCTGGCGTTGCTTCAAACCGTTGTTGATTTTCCAACTGAAGCCGAGGGTGACGGTGGGGGAGAGGCGTTTGGCCTTGACCACGCGGTTCATCTGGTTGTCGTAGGTGCGGTGGCCCCAGCCGCCGGTGCAGAGGACATCGCTGACGAGCAGGCTGACGGTGCCGCGACGCTGCAACACATCTTTTTTCACTGCGAGGTCGACCCAGTAGTTGGCATCCATCTCGGTCTGCAAGTCGAGCCACGGCGCCCAATACTGTCCACTGAGTTGGATGGTCCAGTCGTGAGGCAGGTTCATGTAGGAGCTGAACTTGCCGCTGGCTTGGAACGACGACTTGTCCTGGTTGTTGAGTAGCGCGGTGCCCTCGATATGGTTTTGGTATAGGTTCACACTGACATTGATTTTCCACCACTGGAGAATCTGCCAGTCGACGATAAACTCCAAGCCGTAATTGTAGCCTGTGCTAAGATTGAAACTCGTCGAGGCTCGGTAGCCATCATAGAGTGCATTGTAGGGCTCCCACCAGGCGTACTTGTCGGCACTGTCGGCACACCACATAAAGCCATAGCGGGTAATCATGTTGTTGGTCTGGCGGTAGTAGAGCGAAGTGAAGATGTTCACCTTGTCGATGCCGAGGTTATAGGAGAGCTCGAAGGCATTGGTGTACTCGGGGTCGAGATTGGGGTTTCCGAAACTTATCTGGTCGCCCTCGCGAACATCCATATAGGGATTGAGGTCCCAGAAATGGGGACGATGCACGCGGCGGCTGTAGCTCACCTGCATGCTTTGCAAGTCACTGAACTTATAAGACAGATGCAGCGTTGGATAGAGCTGCCAGTAGGTCTTGTTGACGGTGGTGGCGGGATGGTTGAGGTCCATGCCATCGATGAACGAATATTCGCCACGCAGGCCCGCCTGTAACGAGAGGTTCTCGGTGAGGTTGCCACCCAAGGTGCCATAGATGCCGTGTACCTGCTGGGTATAGTCGAAGTGGGTAGACGAGGTGGCGTCGTAAACGTGTGTCATGGTACTGGTGGTGCGGTAGTAGTCAGCCTTTTGGTTGGGCCAGTCCATGCGACCCTCGTAGCCGGTCTCCAGCCGCCAGCCGTTGTCGAAGGGACGCAGCCAGTTCAACTTCAAGTTCAGCGCCTGGTGGTGGTTCTCGGTCTCGCTTTCGCGGAGGTAGTAGTGGTCGTATTGGGCAGCGACATCGTTATAGACCTGTTCCTGCTCGCCCTCGCCCGTTACCTTGCGGGTGCTGAAGGTGGCATCAAAGGTTAACTCCTCGTCCTTGCGGTCGAACTTCTTCGTGTAGAGGAGGTTGAACGAGTGGTTTTGGTTCACATTGTCGCTACCGGTGGTCTGGTTGTAGTGCAGCGAGTCGTTGGGATTGAACACGTCCTCGGCGTAGATGTCGCTGTGGCGCTGACGGTTGCCGCCACGCAGCTGGTAGGAAAGCAGCAGACTGTTGTGGTCGTCGAAATAGTATTCACCGCCGATTTTGAAACTTCCCATATAGTTGGGGTTGAGGCTGTATTGGTCGATGTCGTAGTGCGACCGCGTAGAGCCGCCAATGTTCAGGTACTCGATGTCGGAGTTGGAGTGGTTGCCGCGCTGGCGCACGCCGCCGTCGGCATTGAAGAAGAGGTTGTACTTTTCGGTGGTGTAGTTGAGGCTGACATTGGTCATGGCTGTCGGAATCATCCGCGGCAGTTCGTCGGGCACCATGAAGGGCACCGGGGCACCAACGTTGGTGCTCACCACGCCGTTGAGACCCAGCGCACCAGAGGTCTTGTCCTTGAGTTTGATATTGATGATTCCACTCATGCCCTCGGGGTCGTACTTGGCCGAGGGGTTGGTGATGACTTCGACATTCTCCACCGTTGAAGCGGGAATCTGCTCGAGGAGCGAGGCAAGGTCGCTGGAGAGCAACTCGCTGGGACGACCGTTCACCAACACCTTGACATTGGTGGAGCCGCGCAGCGTCACGTTGCCGTCGTTGTCCACAGCCACGCTGGGCACCTGTTCGAGCACGTCGGTGGCGGTGCCGCCGCCGGCCACGATGTTCTTGTCGACATTCACCACGCGCTTGTCGAGCTGGTATTCTACCATGCTGCGCTCGGCGGTAATCTCGACGGCCTCCATCATGGTGCCGGTCATCTTCAGCTGCACCTTGCCGATCTTTACCTCGCGGTGCTTGTCGCTGAAGATCACAGGCTCGTTGTAATACCAAGCATCATACCCGATGAAGGTGACACGCAGAAGATAGCGTCCATAGGGGGCTGTCAGCGAAAAGCTGCCGTTGCCCTCGCTCACGGTACCGTTAACCAACGAAGAGTCGGCAACCTTGAGCAGTGCCACGGTGGCGTACTCAATGTTCTCGCCCGTTCGGGCATCGGTCACACGACCTCGCACGCTCCCTTTCTGTGCTTGTGCGCCGATGAGTGTTGTCAACAGAAGGACCAGAAAAATATACCGTTTCATATTAGACATTTAAACCTATTTTATTACAACCACTTTCTTTGCCACACGGTTGTTGATGCGGACAAGGTAAACTCCTGCCGCGGGGAGCGGAATAGTCACTTCATCACCTTTGGCGGTGGCGACTATGCGACCCATCATGTCAAACACAGAGACCTCATCGCTTGCCCCTTTAACCACTATACAGTCGCCTGTCGAGCGGATGCTGATGCCGTCGACAGCGATGTTACCGATGCCTACGCTGTCTGCGACCCATTGGAAGAGGGCGACGATGGCGGTGTCGGAGGTGACGACAATCTGACGCGGGTTGTCCATCTCGCTGTCATCCCATCCAAGGAACTGCCAATGGCCACCATCGGTGACGGTGTCGGTCACAGTATAGCCAATTGTCACCATGCTGTTGTCGGCATAGACGCCGCTGCCATAGGGGTGGCAGGCACCCTCGACATTGGCCGTCACGATGACGGTGCGCCAAACAGTATCGGGCAACATCGGTGTGGTGTCGATAACAGCGGTGCCATCGCTGAAGACTTCGATATTGTCAATAACCACGCCATTCATATGGGCATTGCTCCAACGAATGGTGATTTTGGCATCAGGGACAGTGGCATTGGCAAAACTGACGGTATCGCGACGGTAACAACTTTCACCTTCATTCCTTTGATAAGGTGTCATGGTTTCCACAACGTTGAAGACGGAGCCATTGTAATAGCCCACCTGGAGAGTGCCGTGGATAGAATATCGAAACTGATAATCGAAAGCAATCGAAAGATGCTGCAGGCTGTCGGCAAAAGAAGGCAGCGTCACTTCGACCAAATTGTCGGCACCCTCGGCGGCTCCAGCCTTCATCATTAAAGCATTGTCGGGAAGATGGTTAGCCCACGTGTAACCCAGAATGACATGCGGCGCATAAGCAGGGTTGATACAGTCACATACGCTGCCCCAACAGGTGGGCAGGTAACCACCGACGTTAATTCCATCCACTGTTGTCACTTCCTCGAAATTCTCCGTGAATGGCAATGCCCTGGCGCGACAGTCGATTGCATGAACCAGCGCAAGGGCACTACCCGTACCGAAAATGTTGCTGACAGCAACCGTAAGGGTATCGGTGCCGGCGGTGTCATAAATTAATTGGAAAATAGATGATGATATGGGGAGAGTGTCGACCCATGTGGTGTCCATCAAGGCGGAGTGCCACGTGTAATAGAGACCTGCGGTGGACCCTTCGGTAAGGGTAGCCTCAAAAGAAACGATGTCGTCCAAAAAGACATCGCTTGGAACGGAGAGGCTGACTACGGGAATATCCTGTGCAGTTATCATCACATCGTCAATAAGTAACCCATTGAGTTCCGACTGTGCGAGGTCGGGATAGTTGTGGAAAGCAACGTGGATGTTGCGTCCGACGTATTGCGTAAGGCTTACGCTGACAGTGTCCCAGTTCGACCAGTTGGGGTGGGCTGTATGGTCGTCGTATATCACCGTATAATTGGCTGTGTTGGTACAGTTGGTTGAATCAGTTATCAACACCGCATAATGGTGGTGGTAACTGTAGCTGCTCGAAGAGACCCTCCACGAAAGGCGTAGTTGCAGATTGGAGTCGGCCGGAATCTGTATCTCCTTCGACATTATCCAACTGCCCAGCGTGTCACGACCTGTGTTGAGGTAGAGATAACGCTGCGACTCGTAATCCGGGTCACCGTATGGGATTGCGTCATGCCATTTACATCCCGCGGGCTTGTACCAGCAGTCGTCGCCGTCGGCGAAGGTCTCATGCCAGGGCAAACCTGACGGTATACATGTAGCAGGCAACGGTGGCACGGTGTCTACAACCACGGTGGTATCTACAACACCCGTAGTGTCGATGATGACAACCGTGGAATCAACAACAAGGGTAGAATCGCTATATACCACGACATTATCGATAGCCACCGCCCAATAAAGGGTGTTATCAGACCAGCGGAAGGTGATGGGAACAGAAGAAACATTGACATTGGCGAAACTGACGGAATCATGCTGATAACTGCCGACATGACGCGTCATGGTTTGTATGACGGTGAAGTCAGAACCATCGTAATAACCCACCTCAAGAGTGCCTGCATTAGAACTTTCAAAGCGGTAATCAAAAGCCATCGATAGGTGTTGCAGGCTACCGTAAAAAACAGGCAACATTGCCATAGCTTGGTTTCCGTAGCCCTCAGCGCTACCGGCCAACATGAGGAGGGCATGGTCTGGGATATTGCCGAGATTGTATCCATAGGTTCCAGAAGTAATGACATGCGGCGCATAAGCGGCTTCGCTTCCATCCCAAAAGCTGTACCAACCTGCGGGCATACTATCGAGAGCAACGCCCTCAAAATCCTCTGTATATGTATTCGTGTTAATGTACTGGGCCTGCAGGCCTGTAGCCAGCAGCAATGTAGTTGCAATAGTAAGGATAGCCTTCTTCATTTGAGTTTGAATAATGGGTTTTATTGATTTATTGACTGATTATTTGACCGGTTTGGGTTGGCGGACGAAGTGCGGCATCTCGAAGGGAATCTCAATCGAGTACTCGATGAGGCCGCCGAAAGAGCCGTCTTCCTTGTACCAGGGGGTCTGGTAGATGAGCTTTTTGACCTTGGAGCCGTCGGCGAGGGTCTTCTCGATGGTGTAGGCGTTGAGCTGCTGGTGCTCGAGGAGACCGCGGAGCTTGGTTTTGGCGGGCTCGGGGTGGCAGTTCATGAGGTTGTAGCCCACGATTTTCTGGCCGTGGCTGTTGACGTCGGCCGAATGCTGGTTCATATCAAGAATATTGCCATCAGGGTCACAGACGGTGATGGCAATATTCTTCAGGTTTTCAAAATACTGTTCCATTAGTTTAAGGTTTAGGGTTTAAGGTTTAAAGATTAAAGTCAACGGTCTGCGTAGTCCCTTAAACCTTAAACTTTAAACCTTAAACCAAGGCATTATTTGCACTGCAGAGCAGCGAGGGCGATGCTGTAGAGTTTGGTCTTGGCGCTGTCGCCACGGCTGGTGAGGACGCAGGGGACGCGGGCACCCATGACCATGCAGGCGAGTTCGGCGTGGGCGAACTTGGTGCAAGCCTTGTAGAAGATGTTGCCGCTCTCGATGTTGGGGAAGAGGAGGCAGTCGGCGTCACCGGCGACCTCGCTGGTGAGTTTCTTGGTCTGAGCGCTCTCTTTGTCGATGGCGCAGTCGAGGCTGAGGGGACCGTCGACCACGGCGCCGGGAATCTGGCCACGGAGGCTCTGCATGCCGAGCCAAGCGGCTTCAGCGCAAGCGGGCATTCCGATGGAGACCTGCTCGGTGGCGGCGAGAACGGCCACTTTGGGTTTGGGGTTCTCGAGGCTCTTGGAGACCTGGATGAGGAAGTTCATGATGGCGGTCTTCTGCTTGAAGTCGGGGGCGGGGATGATGGCCATGTCGGAGCAGCAG
>JAEEGL010040866.1_pt1 | contig 10973 bp, 12 predicted proteins | sample 9134231 | NCBI WGS metagenome assembly JAEEGL01 (sample SAMN16246548, study PRJNA631951) | gut metagenome | biome: gut microbiome; feature: rumen; material: fiber-attached | host: Bos | place: Iran: Karaj | collected 2018-10 | reverse complement strand
TGGTATTGCTGGTGCTCAGGGTTCAGACGAAGGTAGAGTTTCTATCGAGTCGCCAGATACAGCAAATATGGCAATTTCATCAATCGATGAAGCTCTTAAATCTGTTAACAGACAGAGAGCAGATCTCGGTGCATATCAGAACAGATTTGAAATTGCTGCAAAAGGTGTTGCTGTAGCCGCTGAAAACATTCAGGCATCAGAATCCAGAATTCGTGATACTGATATGGCAAGCCAGATGGTTGAGTACACAAAGAACCAGATTCTCACACAATCAGGTTCAGCAATGTTGGCTCAGGCAAATTCTAATGCACAGAACGTGCTTAGACTTTTGAGCTAGTAAAAGAATATACACATACTATTTAAAAGACTACTGGACGTCATCTTTTTTATAGTAATAAGGAAACATCAGACAGAAAGGTGCGCCACTTTCCTGTCTGATGTTATGTGTATGTTTTAAGCTTCAAGGAGGAAGCGCTATGAGTATGACTGTTACAAATATCGGGCAGAACATGGCAATGGATGGCCATCGTATCAGCAAAGTACAGGCACCGCCTGTTACACCTGTTGCAGACACACCAATTGCACGTGAAGTTCAGGAAGAAGTTTTCAAAACACCTGAAACCGTCGAGCATGTTAAAGCCCAGGTACAACAATTACAGGATATTTCTGATATTCTTGGAAGAAAACTTTTGTTCAATGTGAATGAAGAAATTAACAAAGTTGTAGTTACGGTAATTGACCCTTCTACAAACAAAGTTATTAAAGAAATTCCTTCTCAAGACGTACAAAGACTTCAGGCAAGAATAAGAGAAACACTCGGATTGCTGATAGACGAAACTATTTAATATTTCTTAAATTTTTGTGACACTATATGTCTGATTTTAACATACCTGGTGTAACTGATAAATATAAAACAAATGATCTCGTAAAAAGTCTTCTGGAGGTAGAACGAATACCTCTCAATAGAGAACAAAAAAAGCTTGATGATTTTAAAGCAGAAAAAGAATGCTGGCAAAGACTTAATCAATACATGAGTTCTCTTGGTGATACGACACGCTCTTTATATTCATATGATAATCCATTTAGTGAAAAAACAGCCTCATCAACTCAGGAATTTGCCGTAACAGCAGATCCTGGACGGGATGCAGCTATTGAATCTTTTAAAATTGATGTTGAAAACATAGCCACTGCCGACAGATTTTTATCTGCAGAAATAGACAAAGACTTAAAAGTAGAAGCTGGAAAATATGTTTTTAGTGTGGGAGACAAAAGCGTAACGCTTAACTGGAAAGGCGGAAAAGTAAAAGATTTTGTTACGGCAATAAATAAAAGAAGTAACGGAATCATAAAAGCAACTGTTGTCGGTGTTTCGGAAAATAAACAGACTCTATTACTGGAATCTTTAAAAACCGGAAGTCGGAATAAACTTGTTTTTAAAGAAGCAGCCCTTGACTTTGCTTACAGTACAAATATGATTCGTAATGCTAAAACTGATATTATTGAATTAGGTATAGAACACAAAATGCTTCCTGAATCAGAATATTCAGTAAAAATTCCTGACAGCATAAAACAAAACAATTCACAAAAAATTGAATTTACTTTATCCGCAGTTAATGTTGAAGACATTACTTTTTCGGAAAATAATAAATATATGTTTCCGGTTTTACCTGATGTTCCTTCTGTAGATTTTAAGGGTATCAGAATTTTTAATGAAGATTCTCTGACAACACTTCCCCCTGCTCCACCTTCTGAACCAAAACAGATGGTAAATGATGATTCAATAGCCTATATAAAAAATTATTCAGGAAAAGAAACTTTAATCGGCTCAATATCCGGAGAAACAAAAGACAAGAAAATTACAATTAATCTGGAAAACTATAAAGATGCATCTGAAATAATTTTTAAAAATAAAAATACAGGCCGTGAAATAACTGTCGGGGCAATTCAGTCGTATAACGAAAATTCAAATCTGGGATATGAACCTGTAAACCCTGTGAACACAGCAAACGATGCAAAAATAAAATACGAAGGTATAACAATACTTAGAAGTGAAAACAAAATTGATGATGTAGTACCAAATGTAACTCTTCATCTGGAAAGTCCGACAGAAAGAACTGCAACAATCTCCATAAAACCGGATATAGATGCAGCAAAAAATGCAATAATAGAATTTGTTGGAAAATATAATCAGGTTATAACAGAAATTAATATACTTACACAAAACAAACCTGAAATTGTTTCTGAAATTGAATATTTTACAGAAGATGAAAAAAAAGCTGCAAATGAAAGACTGGGAAAGTTTCAGGCAGAATTTGCTTTAACCAACGAAAAATCTACAATGCTGCGCATAATAAATTCTTCATATACAACAAGTGAATATGCAGACATTAAACTTCTGTCACAACTTGGAATTGCTTCAAAAACCGGACTGGCCTCCACATCAATTACAGCCTCACAAATGAGAGGATATCTGGAAATTGATGAAAAAAAACTTGATTCCATGTTAAAAGACAACATTAATGATATTAAAGCGCTTTTTGGTTATGATTCCGATGATGATTTAGTAGTTGATAACGGCATTGCTTTTCAAATGCACAAGAATTTACAATCTTACACACAAACAGGAGGAATTATAGCTAATAAGAATAAAACAATTGATTCAAGAATCTCTACTTCCGAAAAACAGATTCAAAAGCTCGAGACTCAAATTGCTCAAAAAGAATCAGACCTGAAAAGAAAATATGGACAAATGGAAGCATCTTTGAATAATCTCGAATCTCAACAAAATACGATAAAGAATTTTAACAGGCAAAATGACAATAAATAAACAGGTGGGAAAAAATGGAAATTTATTTAAATGGTGAACTAGTCGAACTTCAGCTTGAGAATGAAAAAACACTTGGAGATTTTCTTATCGGCTTTGAAAAATTATCAGAAGAATTTGAGGCAACTATCATAAAAATCATAGTTGATGGAAAAATAATTACTGCTGACAAAATTGATGAGAACAGTAAAATCTTATTAGATACAATAAATAAACTGGAACTGGAAACATTAAAAAAATCAGATATTCTTGAAGCCTACAATGACTTGATTTCTAAATGTGAATCTTTATTTGAAAGACTTGAAAACGTTGGGGTACAACTTCAGAATAACTCAGATTCAGAAGCTTCAAAAACAGTTGCAGAATTTGCAAATTTTTTTGACGGTTTTTGCCGGATAATGACATTATCAACTTTATTTGACTTTTATAAAAAACTTGATTTTGATGGAATGAATCCAAATGAATTTTTAGCAGATTTTTCTCCAATTTTATCAGACCTTAAAAATGCAATAGAAGATAAAGATACAGTCCTTATTGGAGATCTTTGTGAATATGAAATCTTACCAAGATTACAGATAATTCAGAAAACATTAGAACAGGTACAGAATTAAAAAATGATTTTTTTACTCCAGATTTTTTCTTTGCATACTAAACAAAATTCATTTTTATATTTATTTGTAATTTTTGCAGTCATTTCTGCTATAATATTTGGGTTAGTAAAACTTATTAAAAATCATTTTGAAAAAGAAAAAACTGAACTTTCAGACAATCCAGATTTACCGACAAATTCCAGAACTTTAAAAATTGTTGCTAAAATTCTTGATTTAACATATGACGAACTTAAATTTACAAAAGATTTTTGCAGCGAATATAATGTTACAAACTTACCGATGAAAATAAAGGATGAAAAATTTATAGATGAATTATTTAAAAAAATTTATGAAAAATTAAATAAATCATCCTCAGAAGAAACTGAAATAAAAAAATCAATATTGTTTTCTATAAGGCAAAAAATTGAAAAGCATAGAAACAAAAAAAATTCCAGTTTAATAACTAATTCTGCAATGATTTCTGTAAATCAGGAAATTCAGTTTATAACCGAAGACAACAATCAATATCCTTCTTTTATAATTGCAAATACTCAGGATTGTTTTACCGTACAGACGCCAAAAAATATTTTTAATGATGAATTGACTTTTACGCCACTTCAAAAAATTACTTTTTGTTTTGAAACGCAAAATAATATTGCATATATTTTGCAGTCCCGGGTTCTTAGTTCTGGAAAAGAACATTATACACAAATTGCACACACAAAAAACATTCAGGCATTACATCGAAGAAATCAAAAGCGAATACATTTTACACCTGAATGTATATTCTCTGCTGTTCAAATTCAAACTTCAGGAGCAGAAAATAATACAAAAATAGAATACAAAGCTTTAGAGAAAAAACACACAGGGACCCTTTCAGATATTTCAAGTGAAGGCTGCTGTATTCTCTGTAATCTTGATATACGTGACGGTCAATACATTAATGTAAAAACAAAAATTGACGGAAAAAATGAAGATGAATTTATCGGTATAATTTTAAAAACAGAACCTGTAAGTTCTGAAGATTCATTTAAACTTCATATAAAATTTGTAAAAATATCGAGAAAAATCCGAAATAAAATTTTCAGTAAAGTATACGAATATCAATCTTTTTAGAATTTTATTGACACCATTTAATTATAAGAGTAAATTAAATATATGCAAATTCTTGAACTAAAAAATCTTACAAGAGAAGAAGGCTATATATATTACAGAAGAAATTTCAACGGGACTGTTGTTCTTGAACTTCCAAGTAAAACTGTTGATGTTGAAATTAACTTTGTAATTGAAATGCTTCCAACAGGTCGAAAAGATTTAGAACTTGAATTTGTAGACTCCTTTGAATATCCGGTTTTACCAGTAAAAAATGCTGTAACACAATATATTATGAAATTAGAAGATGAAGGTTTACTTCCGTGAAAACTGAATTCATAATTAATACAAATAATGCTGACGAAACAATCGCATTAGGCAACAAAATCGGGAAATTTTTACAGCCTGGTGACATAATTGCTTACACAGGGACATTAGCCGCAGGTAAAACAACTTTAACAAAAGGAATTGCACAGGCACTAGATGTTGACGAAGAAGTCACTTCCCCAACCTTTACAATCATATCTGAATATGAAGGAAAAATGCCTTTATATCACATTGATGCCTACAGATTAAGCAGCGCAGATGATTTTTTCAATTTAGGAATAGATGAAATGTTATACGGTAAAGGAATTACTGTAATTGAATGGACTGAAAATGTAGCCTCAGAAATTCCTGATTCAGCAATATGGATTTCGATCGAAATAACTTCGAGTGAATCACGAAAAATAATTATTAAAAACTGGAAATACGAACCTCTAATATGAAAGCTTTAGCAATTGACAGTGTGTCTTCAACTCTAACAGTTCTTGCAAAAAATGAAGACAGATTCGCTTCACTAAGTCTAGATGCAGGAATACATCAAAGCGAAGTAATTTTAACAATGATAAAAACAGTTATGGAAGAATCTCATCTTAATCCAAAAGACTTAGATTTTGCCAGTCTGTGTTCAGGTCCAGGTTCTTTTACCGGATTAAGGCTTGCATATGCAGCTTTAAAAGCAATACAGACTGCTGTAAAAATTCCTGTATATGCTTTTGAAACATTATCAGCCTATGCCCAAGACTTTAAATGGTTTAATGGTATTGTTCTTCCTGTTTTGGATGCACGGCGAAACAGATTTTATATTTCATTTTATGAGAATGGAAATTGTCTTTCAGGGCCGTTAGATATTGATATAGAAACGATAGTAAAAAAACTTGATGAAAAAAAACCTGTTCTTGCAATCGGTCCAGGAAGTGAATTATTAAAAACTAAATTAAATGAAGCAAATCCAAAAATTAATTGCGTCAAAGCCATAAAAAACTTCAATTGTTGTGAAACACTTTTAGGTTTCGGAAAAAAAAGTTTTGATAATTCAGAAAAAGGTATTGAAACTTTTGATGGTCCATTCTATATAAGGGATGAACACGGAGACTAAAATTCTATTTAGAAAACAATGCATTAAGAGCAGACAGATTATCTGAAACAGCTGCCTTTTTATTTTCATCCTGAATTGCGTTAAACACTTCCTGTCTGAAAACTTTTACATCTTTTGGTGCGTCAACGCCAATTTTAATTTGATCACCTTTAATTTCTATAATCGTAAGAGTAATGTCATTTCCAATTTTAATTTTTTCATTTAATTTTCTAGACAGTATTAACATGATTTACTCCTTTTGTTAATCTGTTCAAGAAGATTATGTTTTGTCTGATACTTTGAATCAGAAAGAATAATCTGCATTGCCTGGTTATTCACTTTATTGATAACCAAAGGTCCCTGAAGATTTACTGTTACAGGACTTCCATCTGAAGGTACTGTAACTATGACCATCACCTTAACATTTTCCGGATTATGTAAATCTATAGTTGATAAACTTGTATCATCAGCTTCAATTTCATAATCATCAAAAAATAAAAAAGGGTCCATTATTAAAAATGCCAGATTTTTATCCTGCAATGATTGTAAATAAAAAAATGGTTTATATTCGCTGTCAAGTATCACATACTCTGTATATTTTTCAAATCCAAACAAACCTAATGGTAAAGTTAGTTTTTGTTTTTCATCGGCCTGAACTTTTAAGCCGTTTCTTGTTTCAACAGTAATCATTTTAATTCCTTTTATTGTTATCATATTAGAATTACTTATCTAAGATAATTTAATAATGTATTCTGATACATTCTGCCAGCTGTACTTAAACTTGCCTGATGTACATATTCAAGCATTTTCATTTCCGTAATAGCTGTAGTAATATCAAGATCTCCTTCTCTGGATATTGCCTGTGTAGTATTTATATAATTAAGATCTGCTTTTGCAATTTCATTTTGAGTACGCTCATAATCAGACCCTAATTTTGCAACATGAGTAGTCAGATTTCCAATTGCCCGGTCTATTCCACCTAAAACTCTTCCACCAACTGCTTCTGAATTACCATTCATAAGAGAATCTCTTAATGCAATAACAGAATCAAAAATTGAACCACCTGTTACTCGAGCAGACGGAGAAATATTATATGGAGGTCTTTGTGCAGCATCTTTAACAATACCAAGATCCTGTAATGTTGTTCCAGAAACATCTTCAAGCCAAAGTTGACGTTGATCAGTTCCAGTTAAATTTAATCCATTTGTTATCGGATCAAGTTCTGCTTTAAAAGCAACCCCGGAATCATTGATTTTTGCAATTATTGAATAAATAGAATCACCCTGCTGTAAGCTTATATCTTTTCCATCAATTTTGATAATACTGTCTGCTTTTACCTGATAAGCTGAAGCATCTCTTGAAGAAAATAATCGTTGATTTTCTGCCCAGAAAAGTTTTGAACCGTCTCTGTCAATATTAATAAATTGCCTTTCATCAACTTCTATATTATTTGAATCGTTTGTTCCATTATATTTTACACTTGAAATCATAGATTCAGAACTGCCAGGAACAGTTCCCATTACCATTTCAAACGGTGTACGATTTGTTCGTGTGCCAGCAAACAAAGCTGTGCCGTCTGGACTTACTGCATTAGCATTTGATACAAGTTCTTTTAACAGCTCATCAACTTCTGCAGACATATTTTTCATGTCTTCTTTTGAATAAATTCCATTTGCACCAGTAACTGCAATTTCACGTACTCTTTGTAAAAGCTGAAGAGAATTATTCATGTATCCTTCTGCATAAACAAACTGATCTGAAATTGTTTCAGCATTATGTTTAAATTGATTAACACGTGATGCATAAGAATTATATCTGACAAGATGTCCTGCTGCTATAGGATCATCACGTAAATTCTGAATACGGTTCTGGTCTCCCATTTTTTGTTGAGCCTGATTTGTCCTTGTTTCCTGACTTCGTAATTTTTGCTGAACATTACCGTTTATTAAACCTGTGCTGACTCTGGTCATTTTTCACACCTCTATAATTATACACCCATTCGATTAATAACTGTATCCAGAAGACTGTCTACAACAGAAACAAATCTGGCTGCAGCATTATATCCATGCTGAAACTTAATCATATCAGCAAGTTCTTCATCTATATTAACTCCAGAAATTGATTCCCTGAGGTTTCTTAAATCATCCATAATTGTATTTTGACTAATCATGTTAATTTGTGCCTGCTCACCTTTTAATCCGACATTTGTAACTGACTGTGCAAAATAATCATCAAAAGTTTTTGCTTTTCCAATCATGACCTGAGTATTTCTTAATGATGCAATTTCTAAAGCTGCTTTACCATCACCGGCTTCTCCATATCCGGATGCAACAGATAACACATCTGACTGAATAACCTCATTAATACTAACATATGCAGAAGGATTTAAAACTGGAGAAACAGAAAACTCCTGTGTAGCTAATACGTTTACAGCATTTGCCTGTTCAAAATCATAAGCATTTTCTGCTCCACTTCCGCTTAAAATTCCACTGTAACCTGAAAGAAAATGACCTGAATCTTCTACATGCCGAATAACAAAATCCGGATTATTTACATTTAATGCTGTAGTTCCTTTTAAGACAAGATGATTATTATTATCCAGATAAGCTTTTACTTCACCATCAGAATCATTTATACGGTTTATGATAGTTTCAACCGTATCAGTTGAATAATAAGAAACATTGATATTTCCTGTTTTTCCTGAAATAGTAATTGTTCCTTCAAGACCTGTTTTTTCCTGTGCATTTAATGCATTTGTTCCGTTCATTCGGAATATATAACTTGAATCATCTACACCATCACCATTTCTGTCAAAATTTCCCAGAGAATCTGTTACAAAAGGCTGTTCAACAAAAAAATCAAGACCAGAAACTCCGTTCATTCCAACTGCATTACGATGTATATCGTTCACCAGATCTGTAAAATTCATTGTAAATGTATCAAGCTGCTGAACTTCATTTCTAATATCAACATCTCTTAGTTCTATTAAAGCACCAAGACTTCCACCGGAAATCAATGCATCATTATTTGTATCTGACCATATTACTTTTGAATATCCGTAATTATTAATCACTGGTTCTACTTCAAGATTACGTTTTACTCCGCCTTGAACCAGAATATGTCCGTCAATATGAATCATAAACTCATCGCTATCACGATTATCTGTTGTGATATTAGCTATTTTAGAAAGTTTTTCAACAAGTAAATCTCGTCTGTCCAACAAGTCGTTTGGATTATCACCCATAGCTTTTACTTTTACTATTTCTTTATTCAATTCACTAATTTGATAAGTATAAGTATTTAACTGTTCAACCTGAGCTTCAATATCACCATTAAGAATATTTGCTATTCCAGTGAGAGCTGAGTTTCTGGATTGAATTGAATTTACAAGTGACTGTCCGCGCGTAACAACAGCATTTCGAGATGCAGCAGATTCCGGATAAATAGAAAGTTCCTGCCATGATTCCCAGAATTTATCCATATTTGTTCTAATAGAAATATCATTCGGCTCATTATAAATTTTTTCTATCATTGAATAATATTTATCGCGGGTTTCCCAATAAGATTCCTGATTCGACTGTGCAGCGATTCTTTGATCAAGAAGTTCATCACGTACACGACTGATACTTAAAACATCAGTCCCCTGTCCTACCTGACCTGGTCTTTCTTCTCGCGTTAAATCTGGTCTGTATAAAGGAGAAAAAGCCTTAACTTCCACTCTTTGTCGTGAATAGCCTTCGGTATCTGCATTAGTTATATTATGACCTGCAGTCCCAATTTGAGTACTATGTGTCATTAAACTTCTTTTTCCGATTTCAATACTTCCAAAAGTAGATCCCATTTTACATTCCCCTTTTAATTACAGTACCGCATTTAGAACCATGCATTCCGGCTGATTTTTTAATATACCGGTTTTACAGTAAAGCACATTGCGTCGGTTTGGTATAACATTGTCAAAAAGTCCCTGAAGAAAATCATTTGTTATTCTTAAATATTCATTTAATGAATCATTTTCTATCTTTGATTTCAGCAGTTTTGTTTTTACTTCCCGTCTGAGTTCTGGGAAAGAAGACTCATCAGAATAAGTTTCTCTTTCACATTCTAAAGAACAAAAAGCTGATGAATAATCATCAATTGTATTAAGAGATTTTTGAAGGGTATCCCAGTCACGGGATATTACAGATTTTCTAACTAAATCCTGTTCTATAAGAATTTCATCCAGTATATCACTTTGTTTTTTCATTACAGAATAAAGTTTTTCATTTTCCATAAATATCAGACTCCTTAATAAATCTTCTTTTACATTACTATTATCGGATTTTCGTGAATGCAGTTTAATAAAAAAATTAAAATAAAAAACTTATTATTGATATTGACGAAAAAGAATTATTTGTATAAAATATTTTATCGTAAGTTACATGGTGCCTGTAGTTCAGCGGTAGAGCGCCAGATTGTGGATCTGGTTGTCGTGGGTTCGATCCCCACCAGGCACCCGATCCTAGCACGGACACCAGGTAATAATTACTAAACATGCGCCCGTAGCTCAGTTGGATAGAGCAACAGACTTCGAATCTGTAGGTCGCACGTTCGAGCCGTGTCAGGCGCATATATATATCGGGCCATTAGCTCAGCTGGTAGAGCAACAGACTCTTAATCTGTGGGTCGAAAGTTCGAACCTTTCATGGCTCATAAAAATATAATGGTTATTGACATTTATAAAAATAACCTTTATATTAAATACGTTCGTTATGCAAAGTAGTCAAGCTTGCGGATAAGCGAGAGTGGTGAAATTGGCAGACACGCTAGACTTAGGATCTAGTGCCCTAGGCATAAGGGTTCGAGTCCCTTCTCTCGCATAGGTTCTGCTGATATATAACGAACATGCCAAGTTTACGAATTTAATTCGTAGCACTTTTTCTGCGGGAATAGCTCAGTGGTAGAGCGCCACCTTCCCAAGCCGCATGTCGCCGCTCCAACTCCCGTTTCCCGCTCTAAAATATAAAACATCGATTCAGAACAACCTGAACCGCTTTTTTTTTACCTTTTTCTTAAGAGGTAAAACAAAGTG
>JAEEGL015466608.1_pt1 | contig 10974 bp, 7 predicted proteins | sample 9134231 | NCBI WGS metagenome assembly JAEEGL01 (sample SAMN16246548, study PRJNA631951) | gut metagenome | biome: gut microbiome; feature: rumen; material: fiber-attached | host: Bos | place: Iran: Karaj | collected 2018-10 | reverse complement strand
TGAGGCCACGCCTTTGTAACGCTTGTATTGGACCAAGGTCTTGTCGAGGCAGAACCAGTGTTTGTAGGGAGCGTCGCCCTGGGCGATGGTGAGGAAGCTGGTGAGTCGGGCCTCCGAGGCAAAGTTGTTGTAATGGTAGGGTAGGAGGGCATGGGCGCCATAGTCGTAACCGATGCTGAAGACGTCCAATTCGGGGTTGTAGAGCTTGGAGAAATCGGTTTCCACAATCAATTGCTGCACCCGTTCGAACAAGTTTCTGACCATCGTATTCTGGTCTCTGACGTCCAAAAGGAAGCCTTTCAAGGTGTAAAGGCAGGCCACAAAGTTGCCGCTGTCGCAGGTGGAGATGAAGAAGTTGGGCAGGGCCTCCAAGGTCTGGATATGGTACCAATTGAACAAGTGTCCATTCCATTTTTTCAGTCTCTCGACGGTGCTGATGATATGCTCCAATCGTTCCACGGCCTCTTCGTGACTGATGAAATCAAGTTTGGCGGCAGAGATGATGGAAGTGATGGAATAGCCGATGTTGGTGGGTGAGGTCTTGTAGTCGGCCCGTTTCTCACGATTGAGCTGGTAGTTGTCGGGGATCAGGTAGTGGGTGTCTTCGGAGAACTGGCTGTCGAAGAAATGCCAGGTGTCCTTGGCCAGCTGGCGGATCTCCTCGATCTCCTGTGCGTTGAGGTTTTTCTTGTCCTGCGTGAACTTCTTGCCGAGCCAATGCATCAAGAAAGGTGCAGCAATCCAAAGCAGGGCGACCAAATCGGCGATGATGTAAGTGATAAGTGAGGAATGAGGAGCGAGGAGTGTTAATGCAATAATACCGGCAGCGCAGATGTAGTTGAACCAGAATTTTCCGATGTAGTCGCCAAGCGTTCCCTTGGTACTCTTGGCGGCTTCGTCGCTGGTAATCCAGTTGAGAAGGTTCTTATGGCTGAACCACATACGGTAACAGGCACGAATCAGTGCATCGGTGTACATCCAGGCTTCCTTGGGCAGCAAGGCAAATTGCACCAAGGAACGGTAAATGATGACTCGGAAACCGCGCATCAAGGTGGCGTAATAGTGATAGCGCTTGCCGAAGCTGGGCACCTTGGTGACTTGTCCGAGGATGAAGAACACGATGGGGCTGGCGACGGCAATCAAAGCGACAAGCACATACCAGGAAGGACTAATCATGGAAATTGTGGCTTGAGGCTTGAGGAATGGGGTGACGAAGCCAAAGAAGATGACCACCATCAAGGCGAGGCTTAAAACGGAGCGGCGGAGGTTGTCGAAGATCTTCCAGCGACCGATGGTGTTCACTTGGTTCTTGACTTTCTCGCCTTTTTCGTTGCGGACGGTATTTCTCAGCCAGCTGATGATCTGCCAGTCGCCACGGGTCCAGCGGTGGTGGCGTTTGGCGTCGTCGATGTAGTTCGACGGGTTGTCGTCGAAGAGTTCCAAGTCGTTGATCAAGCCGCAGCGGATATGGCATCCCTCGATGAGGTCGTGGCTCAGGATGAGGTTCTCGGGGAAGGTGCCTTTCAGCACTTTCTGGAACACTCTCAGGTCGTAGATGCCCTTGCCGCAGAAAGATCCCTCGTTAAAGATATCTTGATACAGCTCGAACGAAGCGGTGGTGTAGACGTCGAGTCCCCCCAATCCGGCAAAGAGCTGGGCATAGCGTGATTTGTTGGTCACTTCCACGTCGACGTTGACACGGGGTTGCATGATGCCGTAGCCCGCACTGACCCGCTTGCCGTCGAAAGAGTGCTGGGCACGGTTCAAGGGATGTGCCATCGCCCCTATCAACTTCTGTGCAGAATAAAGCACCAACTCAGTGTCGGTGTCGAGGGTGATGATGAATTGTATGGATGGCACAGCACCCTCGCGCCATTGCGAAATGGTCTCGCAACGGAATCGTTTTTCTTTTTCTTCTTCAGAAGTGTTGCCTAAGACCAAATCGTTGAAATGAAGGATGGCACCGCGTTTGCGCTCATGGCCCAACCAGCAGTTTTCGCCTTCGCTCCAGGCACGCTTGCGGTATACGAAGTTGAAAATGGGTGCACCATATTTCTCGTTCAGCTCTTTCACCTTGGCAAGTCCGGCTTCAACTACTTCGTCGTCCCAAGGCATCTTCTCGTTGGGACCTGCCGCGGCATCGCCGATCAAGGTGTAGTAAAGGTTCTGCGGACGACGTTCCAGACGCTGTCCCTCGCTGGCGCGATTGATATTGGAAAGGTAATATACCTCCAGTTGTTCCAAAAGTTCTACCGTGCGTTCCTTGTTCTTCAGGATGGTAGGCATGATCACCATGGTGGCATATTCCTCGGGGATGAGGCCATCCTTGAACTTTATTTTAAAGGTGTTGACGGGTTTGTGGATCTTATAGAGCAACTGGTTGAAGAGGTCGATGATGATTTGGCTCATGGGAACCCACATCAGGATGGTGACCAAGAGTGTGATCCAGCTGAAGCCTTGTCTGGAGGTGCTCCAAGAGGCAAAGGCGAAGGCCAGGCCTAGGGAGGCCAGCACTACGATCCAAACGTACCAATGGGCACGTGCGTTCCACTTCTTGGGTGGGAAGAGCTGCCATCCCACGTGTTCGTTCTTTTCGTCGGCCTTCCGTACCAACCCTTCCACCAACTCATGCTCTTTCATACGGTTTTTCTTGCACAGACGGGTGATCATGGCACGATAGTCGTCCTTGGTACGATCATACATCTGGTCGTACATGCCCGCCTTCTCGTTCTTCAGCATTTCCTCTGAATAGCTCACTCCATCGATGAGTTCCGACATGGGGAGTTTGGTCATCTTCTTCAGGGAGTTGAAGAGATTCATCATCATCAGGTTCTCACGGGCGGCTTCATTGAGTTTCTCCATGTCGGCCAACGAGCGATCGGTGGGGGAGTAATGGTACGAATGCGCCTCTTTCAGTTGTTGGCACAACATGGCGAGATCCTTCAGCAAGATGCATTTCATCAAGGGTAGCAGCGCACATACCTCAGGATAGGATAGATAGTCCTTGCGCCGTTCCTGTTCCTTTTTCAGATAACCGAAAAAGAGGTTTTTGTCAATCTGGTAATGGCAATGTACCAAATAGTCTTTCAGCAGGTGTTTCAGGTACTTCATGCGCTCGCCTTCGAGTTTGCGGAAATCCTTGCTTTGAAGGTCGATCCGAAGCACTTTTTCCTGCTCGCTAATCATATAATAGTTGTCGAGTACCCATTCGTTGGTGCTGCCCACCAGGCGCTGTGACTTGGTTTCCTCAACCAGCAGCAGGTAGTAGTCGGTGATGGTCTTCAGACTCTCTTTGAAGACTTTGTAGGTGCTTTTCATAACGCATTCTTTTTCGAATAGGGCAAATTTCGGAAGAAAAACGCAGAAATCAAAATAATTTTGAAAAATTAAGGAGCGTCTGTTTAAAACGCTCCTTAATTCATTGATTTACAATCATGTTATATTGGCAAACCTGAAGATTCCCATCACCGTCGCGGAGGTGGAACCCATTGCCTTGGCAATAGCGCCACATCTTGCAATGGGCGCATTGGTCTTTTTTCATCCACTTGCGGTCACGGTAGACCTGATATTTGTTTTGCCAAACCTCCCAGAAACTGTCATGGTAGATGTTGCCTTGATGGTAGTCGCTGCGGATGCTCAGACAGCCCGAAATGGAGCCGTCGGCGAGGATTGAGGCGACGTTGATGCCCGCGCTACACGAATAGAGATGGTTCCGTACGTCACCTTCGTAGGGCCCCAGGAAGCCGTCACAACCATAGTCGGCCCGGATGCGGCCTTCCAGACGGGTGGTTTTGATGAACTCCATCATCTCCACGAACTGTGGGTTGCTGAGTTTGAGGTCAGGGTCGTTGGCAGCGCGTCCGAAGGGGAAGACCGTAAAAAGACGCCAACGCTTGATGCCCAGTGAAATCAAGTAATCTCGGAATCTTGGCAGGTATTTTATGGTGCGTTGGTTGACACAGGTGATGACGTCCCAGGTGAGTCCAGGATGCTGTTTGAGTGCTTCCACGGCGACCAGCACGTTCTTGTAGCTACTGGGGTTACCACGCATCCAGTTGTGGTCGTCCTCGAAACCGTCGAAACTGACGGCAATCGACTTCAATCCGGCCTCGACGTATTCGTTGAGGCGTTCTGGAGTGAGCAACATGCCGTTGCTCACCATGCCCCACACAAAGCCTTTCTCGGTAATGGCACGCCCGCATTCGGCCAGGTCGCGTCGCACGGTGGGTTCACCTCCTGTGGTGATGACCATCACCTTGGCGGGGTCCTCATGCGCCCTGATCTCGTCGAGCACTTTGGCGAAGTCGGCAAAGGGCATGTCGTCCTGCTCAGAGAGCATTCGGCAATCACTGCCACAATGGCGGCAGTTGAGATTGCACCGCAGGGTACATTCCCAAAACAGTTGGTGCAGCTCGTGTTCCTCGATGCGGTCTTTCAAGACGGCATGGTTCAGCTCAAGCACCAATCGTTTGTAAAGCCCGAGCTTATTGCTTTTCATTGTCGAGTTCCTCGAGCTGTTTTTCGATCTCTTGGGCTTCTTGCTTTAAGCGTCGCGTCTCTTCGCCGTATTTCTTGATGATTTCCGGTGAACCATAAACAGCCGCTCCTTCACGGCGCCGGATGGTGTTTCGGAGGGTCTCAAGGCGGTCCATCAGCTCTTTACGGGTTTGCTCTTTTTCATTCAAAGGCTGGTCGATGACGGGCGGACCATAAACACAAGGCTGGATGTTGCTGTTGCTGATGACTTGACTTAGCGAGTCGATATCGTGGTTGATTTGATCGATGCGTTCGTTGTTTTGGCTGACAGCCTTTTCATTGCCTAGGCGGAACTCGACATCCAAGAGCCTGAGACGAAGGTTCAGCTCATCCTCACGGATGCTTTTGAGTTGCCTGGGATCGTCGGAGGTGACCATCTGATGGGCTTGGAGCATTCGTGTGAGTTCGACACGCTCAGCCTTGAGCTGTTTCTTTTCTTCACGGGTCAGTCCCTTGGGCGTGGTACAGGCTACCAGGAAGGCGAGGCCCGAGAGGAGGCTGATCCATACGGTTCTTACTACTTTTTTCATAAGAGTGAGGGGTTGGGAGTGTGGGGTTAGTATTCGATTTTATCGGTTTTTTCGGACCATAGTTTGAAGGAACTCAAGGCTTCTTCGTGAAGTAAGTTGATGAAGGGGACGGAGCGGCGGTCAATCGGTTTGTCGAGTTCTTCGTAGATGAAATCATCGGCAAAGTCGATGTCGCGGGCATCTTTCTTGGTATTGCCGTAATAGACACATTTCAGGTGGGCCCAATAGATGGCGCCGAGGCACATCGGACAGGGCTCGCAGGAGGTGTAGATGATGCAGTCGGAGAGGTCGAAGGTTCCGAGTTTGCGGCAGGCTTGACGAATGGTGTTCACCTCGGCATGGGCGGTGGGGTCGTTGTCGAGGGTGACACTGTTGGAACTGCCGGCAATGATTTCGCCCTCTCTCACGATGACAGCGCCAAAGGGCCCGCCACCGTTGCGCACACTCTCATCGGCCAAACGGATGGCTTCACGCATGAATTTCTTATCTTGTTCGTTGATGTTCATAGGTCTAGGTTTAGAAGATGAGGGCCAGCAAGACATAGAGCCAGTGGGCGGCAATGCCAGCCACTAGTCCACCGATGGTATGCGCTCCGATAGCCTTGCCGATGAGTTTGCGGTAGCCAAGGCTGTCGAGCATGGCAGCATGGGTGCTGAGGAATCCGCTCCAGCACATGCCAATGGCAGTGAACACAGCGATGGCATTGTTGTCGATGATGCCTTCGGTGATGAATCGCGGCACCAGACCGATGGCAGCGCCCACCGCACCGAGAGCCGTCATGGGGAACGAAATCAAAGCGCCATCCTTGAAGCCGAAGAGCCATTCAAAGACGATGTTGATTTTGTTGGCTGCCCAACTGATGACAGGCACGCCTTCGTAGGCCACACCGAGATAGGCGCCATTCTCACCCGAAGGACCGAAGGTAAGCATCATCACGATGGTAGAGATGCAGAGCACGCCGGGGATGATGGCCAGGCCGATGCTGACGCCATCCTTGCCACCGTCGAGCAGGGAGTTGAGGAAACGCATGAACACGCCGCCTTCGCTCTTGAAGGAGATCTGCTGTTCGTCGCCAGAAGTGGCTTCGTCGACGGGAGCGTCCAATTCAGGATAGGACTTTAGGGCGGAACGCTGCATCAAGCGGGTGGAGACGACACTGCCGATGATGGCACCCGCCACGCCGACCAAAGCGCCCTTGCCATAGCCCAGACCCGTCATAAAGGCCACCACCACGAGGCCCATGCCAAAGGCGGTGCCAAAGTTGGTGAGCGATACGAGCTGGTACTTCTTGAAGTAACGGTTGAAGTTCTTGTCGTGCGCCAAAGTGATGATGGCGGGGTTGTCGCTCAAGAAGGTCATGATGGCACCCAGGGCGGCCACGCCCGGCAGGTTGTAAAGGGGTTTCATCAGGGGACGAAGCAAGTTCTCCAACAGGCGCACCACACCGAACTCGGTGAGCAGCTTGCTGATGGCTCCCATGAGCACACAAATGGCCATGATGTAGAACACAGTCTCGAGCAGCAGGTGATAAGCGGTCTGCATGAAGGTGTTCAGCATCTTCGGAAGGGTCATCTTCCAGGCCAGCAATCCAAAGAAAGCAAAGAATACGATAAGGAAAAGGATGGCCTCTACACTTCGTTTGGTGGTGAAGCGCAACGGACGCTTGATGAGGTCTTCAAACTTCTTGAAAAGCTTTTCCACCCGATCGTGGTACGACAAGGTGTTGCGTTTTTTGGTATTGTATTTTGTTCTTGCCATGACGCTTTATTTTTTCAGATGGAGCAAATCGACTTTCCAGGTGAGGCCGAGGTTGCCTTGGAACTTGCTGACCCCGTCGACGCTGGTGTGGGAGCCGCAGAGGTGCAGGCGCAGGCTGCGGTCGCCCATGGGATAGTATTCAAAGCCCAAACTCTCGAAATCGACCTTTTTGCCAGGGGTGACATACTGGTCGTAGGCCTCGGTGTTGGGCAACTGGGCCTGGTTGAAATCGTAGCCGGCCTTGGCAAAGACAATCCACTTGGGCCCGATGTCGACCCCGATGCCGTAGATGGCGGTGAGGTCCTGTCCGAAGAACTGTTTTTGCTCGAACGAAGCACGGTTGATGACATCGAGGTACATCTCCACCCCGTTGAACTGAAGCTTGTTGCCCAAAGCGATGTAGTTGATGTATTTGCCAGGCTGGTATTCGATGATGTTGGTGGAATAGGCGGTGTGGAATGCCCCGAAGTTGCCGTACCACATCAGGTTGTAGGCATAGATGCTCTGCATGGCCTGATTGATGAACGGGGAGTTGCACACCTGAACAAGCACTTGGTTTTTGCCGGTGTCGTCTTTAAAATTGAGCGAAGCACCCACCTCGTAACAGCACACGGTGTTCCAAAATTCGGTGCCATAGTAGATGTCGATGGGGTTGGAGTCGTACTCCCAACCACCAATGGCCACCACCTGCTTACCAGCCGAAAGGAAGAGGTTGTCGGTGAAGTTCCAGTTGAGATAGGCCCAGTCGGTGCCTTGGAAAAAGGTATTGGCAAAGCCGATGTTGGGCGTATTGAGCCGTTGGCGCAAGTGATAGGAAAACTTCGAGCCGATCGTGCCGTCAAGGGCAACCACCAGATATTTCCCGGCAAAGCCATGGTCGGTGGTCGGGGCAACGGTGTCATGTCCCAAATGGTAATCGACGGTGAAGTCGGCTCGGGTGCTGAGCTTCAGGTTGTCGAGCGTGACCCAGGGTTTTTCGCTCTGGGCCATGGCCTGAAACCCGAAAAACAAGCTTAAAACAACAAATACCAGTGTCTTTTTCATGAAGAGATGGTTTAAAAACGCAAAGATAGGCGATTATTTAATAAAATCAAAATTTCATTTCATAGGTGTTGATGGAACCGACGGCCTCTTCGAGCACCATTTTGACCAAGACATCGTCGCTGACACGGTAGGTGAGGACCACCGAGGCATAACCACCTCTTGGGACTTTACCCTGGGCGGTAAGGGTGATGGTCTTAAAGCCATCTTCCTCAACGGTAGTGATTTCGGCATTGTTGTCGACCGCGGCCTGCTCCCAGTTGCCAGAGAGACAATTGAGCAAGGTGGCGCGTTGCAGCTTTACCAGCTTCACCTTGTCGGCGTTCAAGTCGGCTTTTTTGCCATCAAGGTTGACCTTTACCTGATTCCCTTCGATGTTGAAATACTCGCCATCAGGTTGGGTGTAGACCATGGAGAGCTGGTCCTTTCCGTCGAAGGTAAGGTGTCCAGCTTTTTCGGTGGTTTTTCCAGATACTTTCATCACCTTGGTTTGGGTGAAATCGGTATCATACTTCTGTTGTGAAAACAAAATCAAAGAAAAGAATAAAATGCTGATTGTTAAAAAAATACGTTTCATTGTATGGATTTTTTCATTACACTTCTTTTGTAAAAAGGTATCTTCATCAACTGCCAGAACACAAAAGGTTGGAGCGAATAGGAAATCATGATGGTGGAGGCCATGCCGATGAGGGTGCTGAGGCCAATGGAACGGATGGCGGGATGCACGGCGAAGAGCAAGGAAGCCACCACGATAACAAGGATGACGGCAGAGAAGAAGATGGCCACCTTGTGCCAGGTGAGCACGTCCTTACTGCCCGTTCGGGCTTGGGAAAGCAACCCTTCGGTGATGAAGATGCTGTAGTCGACACCCACACCAAAAATGAAGGTGGAGATGATGATGTTGATCAAATTGAATTCCAATCCGATGAGGGCCATGTAACCTTGCACCATAAACCAGCTGAGCACCATCGGGAGGAAGGAAAGCAAGGCCGTGATGAGGTTGCGGAACGAAATCAACAGGATGATCAGCACAAACAGGGAGGAGATCCCCACGGCGATGTTGAAGTCGTCATGGACGAGTTCAACCATGCTCTTGCAATAATAGAAGGGTTCCAACACAAAAGTCTTGGGATTGGCTACCAAGGCACCCGTAACCACGTCTTTTTGTTCTGGATCCATGGGTACATCGGTGAAAACCATATATTGGTTGTCTGCATTGCGTTCAATGAAATTGCCTAACAGGCTTGGAGGAATCACACCGCTTTCAATCAAGGAGGCAGGCTCGTAATCGTTTTCTAGCAAACCCTGGAAATCAAGGAACAATTCGGGTTCGAGGCCCAGTTTGAGGGCATTGTCGTTAACCAGTCGGATGGCTTCGGCCTTACGTTCTTCGGTCCAGAATGCGTTCCAGGCATCGATGCGCTGCTCTTGTTGCTTGAGGGGAATGAAGAGCTTGGGAATCATGTCGGAATATGTACTGACCAGGCCTTCTTGCTTCAGGGAGTCAAGAATCAACATCAGACTTTCATCGGCCTCCAGTGCCTCGTCGAGATCGGTGGAAACCGTGGCGAAATAGAGATGCATGAGTCCATCGTTGTTCTTCGTATTGTAGAGGTTTTCGGCTTCGACCTCCTCGGACGAATTGTAATCAAGATTGCGCAAGTCGCTGTCGAACTTTACTTTGGGGGAGAAAACGATACCGATCACAAGGATCACTGTGATCAGGGCGAGGAACCATTTTTTGCGGTCAAAGGGCAGGTTGTTCAGCCTTGAGATCCGGCGGAAGGTCTTGCTCTTGGGATCAGCCTTGATGGCAGGCATGAAGTGGGGGAGGAAGATCAGCCCGAAGAGGGTACTGCCCATCAGGGCAAAAGAGGCGAACAGACCGAAATCGTGTAACAGTTCACTTTCGGTAAAGAGCAGGCTGCTGAAAGCACCCACGGTGGTGAGACAGCCCAAGAAAACCGGTGTAGCCTCGTCGGTGAGCAGCTTCTCGGGATCGCCCACAAAGAAATGGTGTACCAGCAGGTGCAGGCAGTAGCTGATGGCCACGCCCAGCACAATGGCACCCAGTCCCAAGGCCATCAAGGACATGCCACCCTTGATCCAATAGATACAGGCGAGTGAGAAGGCCATGCCATAAAGGATGGGCAGCAATAGCCTTGCCAGGAAGCCGGTGCTGCGGAAGAAGAATCCCAGGAGCACCAGAATCAGCACGATGGAGATCCCTACGGTCACGACGAGGTCGGAACGGATGCGTCCGGCGTTGGCCACACTGCCAATGGGATCGCCATGGGCAAGAACCTTCACGTCGGGATGAAGGATCTCGAACTCCTGCTGGGTTTGGGAGAGCATTTTGGCAAGCGCACGTGCCGACATGGAATTGAGCGATTGGAATGAAGGGGCCAGATAGGCGATGGCTACCGTGCTGTCAGGACAGAAAAAATGTCCTTCGATGAGGTTGTAGCCACTTGTTACGCCTTCGAGCAAGTCCCCGATAACGGCCTCCTTCAGGTTCAAGGGGTCGTAGGCCACCATTTGAGTGAGGTCACCCGTCTCATCCGTCATCATCAGTTCATAGTCTTCGGCCATTTGCGCTTCTGCAACGGCGGGCTCCATGGCCTGTACAAAGGCGGGATAAGCCGTTGTGTCGACAAACGAGGGGATATGGTCGAGCACGAATTCCAAGGCATTGATGGCCGTCTCGGGTTCCATACGGACCAGGATGTTGGAAATGAAATGGCTGGAACTGTCTTTTTCAAAAAGCAGGTCGGTGAATTCGTCCATTCGCTCGCCCAGGATTTCCGGTTCCAAGGTTTCATGCGCCGAGGTGACTTGCAGATATATCTTGTCTTTCAACTCGATGGAGGTAAAGGCAAGTTGGCTTTCGACGCTTGAGGTAGGTAGGAGCGAAGAAATGTCCTCCACATAGTTTACTTTCAGTCCGAAAAACAGGAAAACCACCGCGGTAACCGTCATGATGATGTACATCAAGGCTTTATGGGAATGGAAAAAACGGTAGATTGGTAAAAAAATGCGATGCATCAGCTTTTTTTCTCTATTATTAAAGGTGCAAAATTACATTTTTTTTCTTATTTTTGCCGTTTAT
>JAEEGL014770353.1_pt1 | contig 10974 bp, 1 predicted proteins | sample 9134231 | NCBI WGS metagenome assembly JAEEGL01 (sample SAMN16246548, study PRJNA631951) | gut metagenome | biome: gut microbiome; feature: rumen; material: fiber-attached | host: Bos | place: Iran: Karaj | collected 2018-10 | reverse complement strand
TCCCGGCCGGCCGCCACACGGAACTCCGACTCGGAGCCGACGGACAAGGAACCGGTCCCGAATGTCGCCTTCTGTGCGAAAGCGTTGTCGAAGACGGCCCGCGTCTTCGCGTGAGCCTGATCGGGCGGACGGCCGAGGGTCTGTCCGTCACGAACGACACTTGGCTCTCAGATGTTCTTCCCGCCCAAAACGGGGCCGAGTCCCAGGCACGCGAGTTCACCCTCGACGCCACGTCACAGGGCTTAGTCGCAGGACGCATCGACAACGTCACCGTTGTCATTGCGAACGTGTCCCGGCCGCCGGTTGGCCGCGCCGGATACGTCACGGACCTCGCGCCTGGAAGTCGACGCGGCGGCTTCCTCGGCCATCCTTCCGTGACGCGCGAGCCATCGCCCTACACAGACCGCTTCGAGAAGAACAAGATATTCGTAGCCGACCAGTTCATGCGCCACTGGGCCTCCACGGCGGGGCAGTGGCTGACCTACACGAACGGGACCGCGTGGTACAAGGACGACGTCCTCAACCGCGTCTCCCTCTCCTTCCCGACCATCGACGGCATCGACCTGCGCCTGGGAGTCCCGGAGACCGACCTGCGCGAAAACGGCCGGCCGGAATCGACTTTCATCTGTGATGTCCGCGTCGTCTGCGCAGACGGGAAGCTCTCCATTCTGGATTCCGCCGCCACGAACGCCGCACCTCTTTTCACATTGGGCTACCCCCCGGCGCAAATGGTCGGAGAAACAGGGGACCTCAACGCCACAAACTCAGTGACGCTCCGCTTCGATGGACATCGCCTCGCCTTCTCGTCCGCGACGGGGGCTGTCTTCACATGCTCCATCCCTTACCCTCACACTGGCCGCCGAATGTACTTCGCCCAGCATCCGAACTTCTACCTCGGCAACGTCCTCGTCCACCGCGAACCCGTCCTCGACTGCCTTTTCGATGAATCCCTTCACGACTGGACGATCAATGGCGGCACATGGGAGATCATCAACCGCTTCCAATGCTATCCCGACTGGTCGCACATGGACGGCGAAAACCCGGACTCCGTCGCCGCGCTCTGGTCAAAGTACGAAATTGGCGGCGACTTCTGCGCGACATTCGTCTGCGGCATGCGCCACGGAGGCCCCTGGTACGACCGCGTCGGCGACTTCAATCTCACGCTCTTCAACGGCGCCACAACCCCCTCCGAGGGCTACACGCTCAAGGTCACGGACTGGGACCCCAACAACTCCCAGCGCTGGTCGCGCCTCTTCCGAAACGGCAAGCTCGTCGTAAAGACCGACGTAAAGGCCGCCCCGCGCCGCCGCGAGGGCAACGTCCGCACAGGATACGAGCCGCTGTTGGCCAAGGGACGCGACGTCCACGGCGCCTGGTACACCGTCAAGTTCCGCAAGATCGGCGGCCGTCTCGAGGCCTTCTTCGACAACCTCCCGCTCCTCTCCGCCGACGACCCCGAGCCGCTCGCCGGCGGCGGCCTCGGCATCTGGACCTACCGCAGCTCGATGGTCGTCGCCCGCGTCCGCGTCACCGCGGAGCGCATCGCCCCGCGTCGTTTCGCCTTCAAGCCCCTTGCCGCCGCCCCGTCAGGGGCCCCTGCCCCGTCCCCGCTCGAGGGTCTCTCCAACATCTCTTTCAACGATCTCCCGGCGGACCTGCTCCGTCCCAAACTCTGGCATGCGGCCGACGATGTCAGCAGTCCCGAAATCACCTTCGGCGAAGAGGGCGACGAAACGGTGATGACCGTTTCCTCCGTCCATGGCTCCGGCTCGTTCCAGTCCGCCCCGATTCTTCCCGAAACGACGGTCGACAAGCTCGCCGGGTGGACTTTCGAGGTCGCCCGCTCCCCCGACGCGCAGTTCAACTTCGTCTTTTCCCTCGCAGGACGGGGTTCTACAAACCTCTATTCGCACGTCATCTGCGGCTCCGACGAGCGTCGGGGCCCGCGCGCTATCGTCGGGCAATCCAAAATTCCCGACGCGACGCCGCCCGACGCGCGGAAGAAGGTCTGGACGCCCGTCACGGTCTGGATTCCGGCCACGGGCAACGACCCACGCGTTGAACGGGTCATCTGCGAAGGCTTCGGCAATCTCCAGCCAAGCGACATCCAGCAGGGCCTCCACGGGAACGGCCCCGGCGCCTGGTACGCCGTCCGCCGCCTCCACCCCGTCTACCGCGGCACGCCTTCGCCTGACAACGCCGGCGACAACGCCGCCGCCTTCGCGGCCGAGATTGCCCACGCCTTCGACAAGGGCAAGGCGGCCAAACTCAACTCCCACAAGGTCTCGTCCTCGGTCTGCAAAACGCGCCCGACCATCTACTGGACGCTTCCGCCCGCCGACAACCCGGGGTTGATCGCGACGGTTCTCGCCGCACCGACCAACGCCATCCGCATCGCCTCGTCGCTTGAGTGGCCGAATCCGATCATCTGCGTCTCCAACGTCACGGTCAACGGCGCCGCCGTCCCCTTCGCCCACGTCACGGACAGCGCGCTCGTCATTCCGTACACGCGCCCGTTCAATCCGTCCGTCTCGTCCATCGTCAAGGTCTCCTTCACCACCGAAAGTGGCCGCCCCTTCACGCAGATGATCCAATCGTCCGCCTTCGCCCGGCCGAATGGGACGCCCGAGCGCGCGCCCGTGGTGACCGACGTATCCTTCCCGCCATCGATAGCGGCATCCTACGAGAACTTCGAGTCGCGGACAGGGACCATAAGGCCGTACACACGCGAAAACACGAAGCGGGAGCTGCGCTACGGCGACGCCGCCCAGTCCACGTACCTCCATTTCCACAACGCGGGACACAACTCACGCCTCTCCGGCACCTTCGCCAACCAGTTCGACGTCGCCCGCACGCCTCTCCTCCAGTTCCGCTACAGGGGCGATGAGATGGCCCTTGTGAACATCTCCCCGCGACAGAACACCTTCTTCCACTTCTCCGACAACTACGGCGGACAGAAGCGTCCGGCGCAACTCGACGACGAATGGCACACGGCCTTCTGCCGGCTCACGGCCATCGACTTCGAGACGCGCCCCAACCTCCTCTTCCAGAGATCGCCAAACCAGCTTTTCTTCACATCGAGCCACATCTCCGTTCCCGGCATACCGCAGTACCACATCAACCAGACGGGGCTCTTCAGCTACTTCGACGTCGACGACATCGCGCTCGGCCCTGCCATCGGCCCCGCCAATACCAACGACTTCCGCTTCCGGGTCGCCTTTGACGCGCCTGACGGCCTGGGCCAGGCGCAATACGCCATCATCACCGGCGACGCCCCGTACGACGCCCGTCCCGACAACGAACGCAACGCAATCGCCTGGACCGCCTTCGACCCCGCCGCCACAAATGACGTCGTCCCGTCCATCGGCAACATCGCGAACGGCATGCACCACCTTATTGTCCGCGCCCTTTCGCCTGGCGGCTCCCCGTCGGCCGTCGCTGACATTCCGTTCATCTACGACGTCCTTCCGCCGGAACTCTCCTTCGTCCTCTCAACCAACTCCGCAACCGGCCCCAACGACGCGATGCTGGCCACCACCGTCAAGTGCGGACCTTTCGGCTCCGCCCCCGTCTTCACCAACGCCGTTTTCACGGCAAATGGCACCAGGCTGACTCCCTACTACGCCGGCAACGTGATCGGCAAGGCCGACAACAGCATCTCGTACGCGATGAAGTGGCCGTATTTGGCGCGCAACGTCATCCAGGCGTGTACAAACGGCGCCACGGTCCGCTTCCGCGTCGAAAACGTCAAGGACGGCGCCGGGAACGTCGCCCCGCCCGCCGAAGCCACCTACAAGATCGACTACGCGTCCGACAAGACGCCGCCTGCGTGTACGCCGTCGCTTTCCAACATAGGCGTCTTCAATGGCAAGTGCGGCTTCCCGATGCGAGAGGCCTTCTTTGTGAACTTCGGGCAGGGGATTGAGGCAGGACGGCATGTCGCCACGGACGTCGACGGACGGCAGACCCAGACCCTCATGCTCAAGGTGGCCGGAGATCCAAACCAAAAGGACGCGCCGCATCGCGTGGCAGGCCTCCCCTTCCAGAACTGGATTGCGCCGACGAACCGCTGGCTCATGCTCCGCGCAAGGGTCCCCGAAAAGACGCCAGCCCCCACGGGCGTCGTCTTCCGGCTCGCCTTCATCGTCAACGCCACGCCGAAAGGCGCGAAAACGCCAGCGCAAAACAACAGGTACGTGCTGGAAGTGCCGGCTTCAAACCCGACAAACGAGGCGTCCCGCATCGTCGGCCTTCGCGGAGTCACAGACTTCACCCCCGGCAAATGGGTCGAACTCGCCGTTGACGTCGGAGCCTTCCTGTGCAGCAAGTCTGGCGCGCCCGGCGCCAGTTTCAAGATCGAACGCCTTCAGCTAGTTCTACCGCCCGTCAAGGGCGGCGCGCTGGAACTCGACGCGGCGGCCGTGGTGAAGAACGTCCCCGCGGAGAAGCGAAGCCTCGACTTCAACGCGTATGACGTCAGCGGCATAGACGGCCTATACATCGGCAACGCCAAGATCGCCGATGGCGGCCGCATCATGCTGAACAAGCTCTACGAAAAGTGCGGCTCGAAACTTTTCGCCGACATCGATGTCCGCGACCGCGCCGGCAACATCACGCCCCTGGCGACCATCGTTCCCCTGCCGCCACGGGACTAGCTGGAACTGGGGCAAAATCAATGAGCGACAATCGAAAAATCGTCATTCTCGGCTCGTCGGGATCCATCGGGCAGACGGCCCTCCGCCTCCTCTCTTCGGGGCGAACGGGGCTTGAAGTCGTGGGACTCGCCGTGCGACGCGACACCGAGTCGCTGCTCCGCGACGCCGTGCGCTTCAATGTCCGTCACATCGCCGTGGCCGACTGCGAGGCCGCGCGCGCCCTCCGCGCGCGGCTTCCCGACGGCCTCGTTCTGCACGAAGGCGACGAAGGTGTCGAGGAACTGGCCGGCATGGAGGCCGACGTCCTCCTCTGCGCGCTGGTCGGCATGGCTGGACTCCGCCCCGTCCTGCGCGCCATCGAAACGGGCAAGGACATCGCCCTCGCCACCAAGGAAGTGCTTGTAGCGGCCGGCGAGATTGTCATGCGGGAACGGGAACGGCGCGGCGTGCGCATCACGCCCGTGGACAGCGAGCACAGCGCCATCTTCCAGTGCCTCCAGTCGGCAGCCTACGTCCCCGCCTGCGTCCGTACCGTTTCGGGAGGGCCGCAGTCCCCTGCGGCCGCGGACGCGCGGGAGCGCATCCCTCCCCAGGCTGCATCTCCGGGAGGGCCGCAGTCCCCTGCGGCCGCGGACGCGCGGGAGCGCGTCCCTCCCCAGGCTGCATCTCCGGGAGGGCCGCAGTCCCCTGCGGCCGCGGACGCGCGGGAGCGCGTCCCTCCCCATGCCGCATTCTCCGAATTCTCCATCCGACGCCTCATCCTCACGGCCTCGGGCGGCCCCTTCGCCTTCCGCCCCGAACTAGACTTCGACAAGGTGACCGTCGCGGACGCGCTCAACCACCCGCGGTGGAAGATGGGGCGCAAAATCACGGTCGATTCGGCGTCGATGATGAACAAGGGGCTGGAAATCATTGAGGCGCGCTGGCTCTTCAACATTCCCGTGGACCGCATCGATGTGCTCGTCCACCCCGAAAGCATTGTCCATTCGCTCGTCGAGTTCATCGACGGCACACAGCTCGCCGAACTCTCCGTGCCCGACATGACCTTCGCCATCAACTACTCGCTGACATGGCCCTTCCGCACATCGCGCGAGGACTTCGGCTTCAAGCCCGGACTCCTCGACCTCGCCGAGGCCGGCGCGCTGCACTTCTCGACGCCGGATCCCGCGCGCTTCCCCGCGCTGCGCCTGGCCCGCGAGGCCGTCGCCGCAGGCGGCACCTACACGGCGGCGCTGAACGGCGCGAACGAGGTCGCGGTGCAGGCCTTTCTGGACGGACGAATCAAGTTCAGCGCCATTTGGCGAATCGTGGAGGAGGCGCTGTCGGCGCACAAGTCCGCGCCCTCGGCCTCAAACCTGGACGAAGTCTTCGAGGCGGACCGCTCCGCGCGCGCCTTCGCCGCCTCCCGGATTCAAGGATTCGGACTTGAATAGCGGTGCTACTCGCCTTCGACGCGGTAGAACTGCGAACCGTCGGCAGGGCGCGGAATCGTGAGCGTGACGGTGCCGTCCTGGTTGAGTTCGGCGGTGACATTGGCCGACGGCAGGAGCGCGTCGTCGCCTGCGGGCAGCGGGAGGATGGCCGAGGCGCGGACGCGGAGCGACTTGGCGTTTTTCACGAGCCATTCCTCCGGCACGGCTGAGACGACGAGGCGGATGGCGTTGTCCGTCACTTCGATCGACTCGATGTTGAGGGATTCGAGTGTGAAAAGCGGCCCGTAGGTCGCGACGACATTTGTGCCCGCAACTTCAACATGCCACTCCTCGCCGCTCGCGCGTGTGAAATCATAGGGATTGTCGTCGGGCAGCCAGAGGTAGAGGCGTCCTTCGCCGTCCGCGACGAGGTCGGTATCGCCGTAGTCCACCAATTTGCTGGACGATGCAATTGCCAGATCTTCGACGGGGGCGTTGGGGGGAAGGTTGGTGATTGTGACGCAATAAACCCTTTCCGGCGCCGCGTTGGAGGGTGCGGGTCTTACATGGTCGCGTCCGGCAAGGTGGAGGGAGCCGCCAGTGATCAGAAGAGATGATTTCGAGTCCGACGCATAGCCGCCGATGTCGTCGCGCGCGCCGTAGGCGACCACCGTGCCGCCGCTCTGCGTATAGGCGGGGGCTATTCCTCCCTGTCCAAAGCCTCCGCCGATGGCGGCGGCGCCGTCGGAGGAGCCACTTGTGTTGGGGTAGTCGCCGGATTTGGCCGTAACGAAGCCGCCGCGAATGACTATGGTGCCTCCACTTCCCAGCCAGCCGCCGCCAATGGCGGCGGCATGGAGTCCGCCGTGGGCGCTGATTTCGCCGCCCTCCACGATAATCGTCCCAGTGCCGCCCCGTCCCATGTAGTAACCGCCAATGGCGGCGCACCCGTAGCTGCCGCGCGCCTCCAGAAAGCCGCACGGCGAATTTGTCGCGTCGATGCGCAATGTGGCGTTGGCGGGGACGAAGAGCGCCGGCGCGCTGTACCACCCCTTCACACCGGTGTTTGAAATGTGGTTGGTGCCCTCAAGGAAGAGATTGAGCGTCGTGTTGGTGCCGAGCGCGAAGGGGATCGCATTGGTTGGCGTGACGAGCTTGAGGTTGGAAAACGTGACGCTTGAAGCCGCGATGGCAGAGACGAGCACCCAACCTTCCGTGTTGGTGCCGGAAAGGACGAAGTCGGCATCTTCGCCGTCAAGCGTGAGAACGCCGTTGGTGAAATCGTAGGTCCAGCCATCGCCGAGGAGTGTTCCGACTTCCGCGCCTCCCACGAAGACGCCCGTCACGCGGTGCGCGACGGCAGGGGCTCTTGAGACGGAGACTGCCCAAGGCCTGTCGCCGACCGTGAAGGCGTACTCGCCATCGGGCAGGAAGACGTATGCATGGCCGTCGGTCTCGACCTTGGCGGATGTGGCGTGGGGTTCAAGGCCGGCCAGCATGATGGTCGCGCCGGGTTTGAAGTATGGGAGCGTGACGCGCCAGAAGTCGCTGCCGTTTCTGCGCAACTTGTCTGGCGGCAAATCGGAGCCGCTGGTGGCGTCGATTGCTTTGTTTACGGAGCTGTTGACGGCGAAATAGGCTCCATTCACGGTGACGACGCGCTCGATGTTGGTTACAGGTAGCCAGAGGCAGATCGATCCCGTGTCGTCCGCCACGACGTCGTTCATGCCGTAGTCAGCCGGAATGTCGTCGGATTCGATTTGCACGGCCTCGCCTGCCGTGAGGCCGGTGACAAGGAGATAGCGAAGCGGCGTGCCGGTGGCGTCGACGGGCGTCGGCTTTGCGCTGAGGTTCGTCCCGTGGACGCTGCCGCCCGTGATGACGCATGAGGTGTCCGACCTTTCGCCAGTCGCGGATACGACATTGCCGCTCGCGATGAAGTCGCCGACGTTGCTCGTGCTGGCACTGGAACCCTTCGTCGCGAGAATGGTGCCGCCGGAAATCCTGACGGCGCCGGACGGGATGGCCTGGGTTCCGTAGCCGGCGCCGATGCCGGCGGCGTTTTTGCCTCCCGTCGCGGTAATGTCGCCACCGGTGATGACAATGTTGTTCGTGGTGAGATTTGCGGATTGGCCTCCGCCGATGCCGGCGCCTTTCTCGCCGCCGGTCGCCGTAATCGTGCCCGCCTCGATGACGATCTTGCCGGGTGGTGTGTAACCGCCGGACGAGCCGATGCCGGCCGCCCCTTTGCCACCCTGCGCCGCGAGGGCGCCCGTTCCCTTGATTGTCAGCGTCGCGTTGGAGCAGACCTGGATCCCGGCGGCGTACTGGCCGAGGGCGCCAAGTCCGTTCACGCTGGCCAGCGTGAGGGTGCAGGCGTTGGAGATGACGAAGGCCGAGGCGTTTTTGGCATTGGTACGGAGGACGAGGTCCGAGATAGTGACGGACGGACTGGCGGCGGCGAAAATCTGAAAATCCCCTTCCAGACTGGTGCCGGCGATGGTGTAGCTCCTGTTGTCGAGGAGGGTGAGGGTGCCGCTCTCCCCGTTGTAGCGCCAGCCTGTTCCGGTCTGGCTCTGGCCGCCGATGACGCCCGTTCCGTTCACGAAGAGGACGGACTCTTTAATGGTCGCGCCGCCGCTTGAATCGACGTTGTAGCCGAAGTAGAGCGTGGGGCCGCCCTTGGGGCGTATGGTGGCGATGATCTGCTGCGACGATCCCGAAGGCGGCATCCAGACGCGAAGATTGCCGTTGGCGTCGGTCATGAGGTCCGTGGTGCCGTAGGCTGGCCAGGAGGGGAATGACGCCGATTCGATTTTCGTCAGCGCCCGTCCAATGGGGAAGTCGACGGGGTAGACCCAGGAACCCTCGCCGTTGCTGGCGTACGGCTTGATGGCCCCCAGCGTCGTGTAGATGGCGCCTCCCGTGATGGTGGTCGAGAAGTTCTGCCCGCTTTCACCAGCCAAACGGCCGTTGCCGATGGAAGTCGGGACGTCATCCAGAAAGATCGTTCCCCCCATGATGGAGACGGAGCCATACTCGGAAAGATTACCGCCGCCGATGCCGGGTTCGTTATGGACGCCGCGGGCGGTGATGTGTCCGCCCGATATGGTGATGGTGCCGCTTTCGGCATTGTAGCCGCCGCCGCCGATGCCAACGGAGTAGGAGCCGCCAACCGCCGTCACCTCGCCGCCCGAAATCGCGATGGTTCCGCCGTCTCCGCCGTCTTCGCCCCCGCCGCCGCCAATGCCCGCGCCAAAGTGGGCGCCGGTGGCGCTGACGGTGCCGCCCGAGATGTCGATGGTTCCGCCGTCTCCGCCGGAACCGCCAAGTCCGTTCTGGTAGGCGCCGCCGCCGCCGATGCCCGCGCCGTTGTCGTCTTCGGCCTTCGCGGTGACGGTGCCGCCGGAGATGAAGATGTTGCCGCCGGCGCCGCTGGCGCCGCCGCCGATGCCCGCGCCCGTGTAGAGGGACGAGGCCGTCACCGTCCCCCGCGAAATCCGTATCGTGCCGCCGGATCCCTTCAGGCCGCCGCCGATGCCCGCGCCCTGGCTGCCGCCAAGGGCGATGACCGTTCCGCCGGCGATGTTGATGTTGCCGCCGTTCTCGATGCGCGTCTCGCCGTCCTCGCTCGATGCGCCGCCGATGGCGGCGCAGCCCCAGCCGGCTCGGGCATCCGCCGTCAGCAAGCCGTCGCCGGAAATGGTGACCGTCCTTCCGGACGGGCAGTGGATGCAGGGCGCGTTATAGGGCGACTCGAATGTGTTGGTCCCCTTGAGGACGAGCTCCAGGGAGACGCCCTGCGCGATGTCGAGCGGAATGCGCGCCAAACGCCTGGTCCTGACCGTGAGGTTCGAGAGGACGACCGTGCCGCTCGCGTCCGCGACCATGCGGACGAAGCCGTTGTCGCTGAAGCCGGAGACTGCGTACCGCGCCCTTGGGTACTGCGGAGTCACGGTCAGCACGAGGTTGGAATAGGTCCAGCCCGCGCCCGCGCCGGCCGAGATGTCCACGCCGTTGACCGCGACGCCGACGCCCGTCCCGACGGAGATGACGGGGTCGCCGCCCTTCCGCATGTCCGCAGCGCAGTGCCTGCCGTTGAGGTTGAGGCAGTGTTCGCCGCTGGGAAGCCAGAGGCGGACGCGGCCCTGCGAGTCGGCGTGGATGTCCTTTTTGCCGTAGACTGCGGTCAGGGTCGTCAATCCCCTCATTTCCACAGCCTCGTCCGGCTCGAATCCAAGGATGTCAAGCGGCAGGACCGCCACGTTCGAGCTGTTTTCCGCGGCCGGCCTGAATGCGGAGGTTTCAGTTATGATCGAGCCGCCGGTGACCGTCACCGTGCCCATTGAGGTTGTTAGCGAATTTCCTGTCGCCGCGCATCCGATGGCGCACGGTGAGCCGGAACCCGCGACGGGCACGACCGTTCCGCCTGAAATCGTCACGGACGCCATCGAGCCGCATTCCCCGCCGCCGATGCCGGCCGCCTCGCTGCCGCCTTGCGCATTTTTGATGACGCCTCCGGAAATCGTGATTGTTGTTCTGCAGTCATAGACGCGCCCCTGGCCGTTGCCGATGCCGGCGGCATATGTTCCGCCCTGGGCGCTTTCAATCACGCCGCCGGTTATCGTGATCGTTCCGCCGCCGGTGTTGCCGCCGACGCCGATCCCGGCGCCGTATTGTCCGCCTCGTGCGCTTCTGATGACGCCGCCTGAAATCGTGATTGTTCCGGCTCCTGCGCTTCCGCCGCCGATGCCCGCCCCGTTATAGCCGCCCTGCGCAAAAATCGTTCCGCCGGAGATGTAGATCGTTCCGCCGTCTCGCAAGGCGCCGCCGATGCCCGCCCCATTGTAGCCGCCGGTCGCCCTGATCGTGCCGCCGGCGATGCTGATCGCGCCGACATCTTTCCT
>JAEEGL013497268.1_pt1 | contig 10974 bp, 7 predicted proteins | sample 9134231 | NCBI WGS metagenome assembly JAEEGL01 (sample SAMN16246548, study PRJNA631951) | gut metagenome | biome: gut microbiome; feature: rumen; material: fiber-attached | host: Bos | place: Iran: Karaj | collected 2018-10 | reverse complement strand
CGGTCTCGATGGGCACCTCCACGATGGGGATCATCTCCCGGCAGCAGTAGAGGAGCTGACTGATCTCATATTCATATCGATCCCCCTTCAGGGAAAGCATGCGAGGGATGTTTTCCCGGGAAAAGCCGCGAAGACCTGTCTGGGTGTCGTACACCTTCACGCCGGTGGAGATGGTGAACACAAACCTGGTGATGGCGTTCCCTGCCCGGCTCCTAAAGGGCACGTTGCCCGTGAAGCGGCGGGAGCCGGTGACCAGGGCGTTCCGATTGGAACGGAACGTGTCCGCCACCCGAAGCACGTCATCGGGCAGGTGCTGCCCGTCGGCATCCACCGTGATCACGCCCTCCTCATCGGGGCAGTGGTCATAAACATACTGAAAAGCCGTCTTCATGGCGGCGCCCTTGCCCCGGTTCACCTCGTGATGGAGAACGGTGACCCGATCCTTTTCAGCGAGAGCGGCAAACAAAGGCTGACAGTCCTCACGGCTGCCGTCGTCCACGATCACGATGGGGAAAACTGTCTTTTGGATCAATGCATCCACCACGCCGGCCAGCTTTTCGTCCGGCTGGTAAGCGGGTATAACGATCATCATATACTGAGCATACTCCTAGCAAAAAAACTTTTCTCATTATACCACAGCCCATAAAAAAAGAAAGGGGGAAAAGCCGGAACATGTCACAGATTTGTAAACTGTTTGTAATAGTGGAAGCGATTGGGTAGAAAGAACGGCCCTTCCAGTATATGATAACGATATCGAAAAAGGAGAAACTGTATGGGCAGAAAGACCAGTAGAAGAAAACGCATACGGATCTATGCCCTCCTTGGCGCTCTGGCTATTCTGGCCATTGCCATGGGGGTGCTGCTGGGCGGAAAGATATCCGGCGTGCTGTTTTCCGGGCAGGACCTGTTTATAAATGATCCTCAGGTCGCCGAGGTCACCTCGACACCGGAGCCGATTTCTATCACAGCAGCGCCGATCACGCTGCCGGTGGTCGCCGCCACGCCGGAGGAGACGGCGGCGCCCGCAACACCCACGGAAGTGATCGCCACCCCGACGCCCACGCTGAACCCCTACGAGGAGTTGGCCATGGTGGCCGATACGGACATGATGGATGGGATCGTCAATATCCTGTTCATCGGCGTGGACTATGAAGCGGCCCGGATCGACAAAAAATGGAACGGAAAGGATGGCAATGCCTTCCATTCCGATGTGATGATCGTCTGCGCCATCAATTTCAACGAGAACCGGGTGGACCTTATCTCCCTGCCTCGGGACACCTACGCCAACATTCCCGATGTGAAGGGCGTGTACAAGCTGAACGCTGCCCTCAACTGCGGCACGGATGGTAAGAATTACGGCCTGTTCTGCGAGAACGGCGAAGGCTTTCTGAAGGTGTGCGAGGCGGCCGAGTGGATGCTGGGCGGGATACCGGTGAATTACTATTACGCCGTGACCATGGAATCGGTCAAGCAGATCGTGGATATCGTGGGCGGCGTCTGGTACAACCTGGAGGGTGATTTCGACAACGGCGGCCGTTATTACAAGGCCGGGTTCCAGTTTATGGACGGACAGGCCTGCCTCGATTATATGCGCGTCCGCAAGGCCGGCCACGGAAAGCTGGCCACCGGTGACAGCAACCGTGTGATCCGACAGAAAAACATGATGGTGGCCATCTTCAAAAAGATGAAGGAGGAGAACTTGGTGCTGAAGGTGCCGGAGATCCTTTCCGCCTTTGACGGCGCGCTTTTCACCAACTGCTCCATTGAACAGACTGCCGCGCTTGCTCTTTTTGGGTATAAGCTGGATCCCGACAATATCGGCGCTCATTCCATGGGCGGCGACCAGGCGACCCTGTTCGGCTGGAACTTCGTTATCACGAATCAGACGGATCGGGTTAAGCTCATCCAGGATGTTTACGGCGTGGAGGTAAAGACTTATCCAAAATACACGCTGGCCTATGCTCGGTATACCTGGTGCAAGATGCTGGAGGATACGTACATGGACATCTGCGATCCCCTGAAGTCCTATGTGCAGAAGCAGATCGACGCGGACGATGCGCCGTCCGATGGAGAGGATGGGGAGGAGCAATCCTACAGGTATTCCGAATCGGACCGGGACCTGTTCGATGAGTACAAGTCCGCACTAAAGCAGCTCAAAAGCCTCTACAACAGCGCGGACAGTGAGGCTAAGAAGGCGGCCAACCGCAAAAGCAACTCTTTGAAAAGCGTCTCTAACTCCCTCATGGATCAGATGATCAAAGTGCAGGACTTGGCCGTTTCCGTTGCCGAACGTTTCAACTACACCAAGGTCAAAAACATTTCGGATAAATCCTATCCAAACGGTTCTGACCATAGCGGGCCGTGGATGCTGAATTTCTGGAACAATAAGAAATATAACGAGATCAAGGTGAACTTCAACTGACACACACAAAAGAAAGAAGCCATCCGACCTGCATCGGATGGCTCTTTTGTATGGTTGACTTTATAGAGAACGAATACGCTGAACTGTGTTTTCCAAATGCATCCCCCGGGAGCCCTTGACCAGGATGGTATCGCCGGTCTTCAGAAGATCAGGGAGCCGTTGGAGCAGTTCGTCCTGGGTCAGGAAGCCCAGACCTTTCACGGCCTCATAAAACAGGGGCCCGACGCCTACGATCACGTCGATTCCAAGACGTACCGCTTCCTGAGCGACCCGTACATGGAGAGCGGGCGCCTGGTCACCCAGTTCCAACATATCGCCCAGGATGCATACCTTCCGCCCGCTTGCCCGAGAAAGGACCTGCAGCGACGCCTCCATGGAGGTGGGGTTGGCGTTGTAAACGTCGTTCAGAAGGGTGAAACGATCTAACTTCTCTATGGCCATGCGACCGGAAATGGGGGCAAAAGCGGCGAGCCCCTGCTGTATCCTATCCGTCGGGACGTTGAGAGCAAGGCCCACAGCCACAGCGGCCAGAGCGTTCAGGATCATGTGGTGGCCCGGCACCTGCAGCCGTATGGGCAGCCGTCCGCCCTCCCAGCAGGCTGTGAAGCTGGCGCCAAAGAGATCGTCCTCCCGTGCATCCTCAGCCCAGAGGTCATTGAATTTCTTAAAGCCAAATGTATAGGCGTCGGGGATGGTGCAAAGGTAGTCGTCGTCTCCGTTGACGATGATCCTGCCGCCGGGACGCATATGGGCTAGCATCTCCATCTTGCCCTGGAAGATGCCCTCACGGGAGCCGAAAAACTCGATATGGGCTTCGCCGATGTTGGTCAGAACACATATCGTGGGCTCGGACATGACAGCCAGGGCGTCGATCTCCCCAAAATGATTGGTGCCCATCTCCACCACGGCGCATTGATGCTCCGGCATGAGCCCGAACAAAACCTGGGGCACGCCGGTCTGATTGTTGAGATTGCCCGTGGTGCTGTGTGTGTTGTACCGGGCGGAGAGAACGTTGCTCACCATGCCGCGGGTGGTGGTCTTCCCGGCGCTGCCGGTGATGCCCACCAGGGGGATGTCGAATTGGCGCCGGTAGGCATGGGCCAGGGCTTGGAAGGCTTTGACGGCATTTGCGACACGAATATGGGGATAGGACGTTTCGATCTCGGAAAGCGTCAGCTTCGCCCCCTTCTCAAAGGCCTGGGGGATGAACCGATGCCCGTCGAACACGTCGCCCTTGACCGGTACGTATAAGGCCCCGGGCCGCATGGTCCGGGTGTCGATGGACACGCTGTCAAAGCTCTCCTGCAAAAGAGCATCTGGACCGTAGAACCGGCCATTGGTGATTTCGACAGCTTTTTGAATGGAGAAGGGGATCATCTGTATTTCTCCAGGGAAAGGGTGATGATCTTCTCGCATAGGGTGATATAGTCGATGCCTATGGCAGCGGCCTCCTGGGGAAGCAGGGAGGTGGGCGTCATACCGGGCAGCGTATTGGCTTCCAGACAGTAGGCTTGCTCATCATCCGTGAGCAGGAAGTCCATGCGGGCATATACGGACAGTTTCAGGGCCTTAAACACCTGCTCCGCCAGCCGCTGCACCTTCTCCGTAGCGGAGGGGGTGAGAGGCGCAGGCGTGACCTCCAGGGCCGCACCGGCCTGGTATTTGTTCTTGTAATCGTAAAACCCCTCCTTGGGGATGATTTCGATGACGGGCAGGGCCTTGCCGTCCAGCACGCCGCAGCTGAGTTCACGACCTTTAACGAACTCCTCCACCAGGATGCAGTCTTCCTGCTGAAAGGCGAATTCGATGGCCTTTTTCAACTCCTCCCGGGTCCGTGCGATGGAGATGCCGATGGAGGAGCCGCCGCTGTTGGGTTTTGCTACCGCAGGCAGGGGCAGCTCGTCGAGAGAGAATATCTCTCCTCGCCTGAGGAACTTTCCCCGAGGCGTCAGGATGCCTTCACGGGCAAAGATCTCCTTGGCGGCGTTCTTATCCATGCTGAGGCGACATCCTTCGGGGGAGCTTCCCGTATACCGGATACCGTGCTCGTCGAAGACCTTCTGAACAGAGCCGTTCTCACCGTCCGCACCGTGCAGGGCCATATAGACGATGTCCGCCTTTTGGCAGATCTCGATGACGTTGAGGCCGATGCGGTCAGACCAGCCCTGAGGCCGTGAGGCGGCGATGGCGGCAAGATCAGGTTCGGTTTCTGAAATGGGAGCAGGGGGCAGGAGCATGGCTTCTGCGAACAGCTGCTCGATGTCCATGGAGAGTTCCGGCATACCGAAAAAGAGGTCCAGCAGGATGGCCTGATGACCGGCTTTCAAAAAAGCGTTGCAGGCCATGGTGCCGCTGGACAGGGAAACGATGCGCTCCGGGGAGAGACCTCCGGCTAAAACGACGATCTTCATACATTCGCTCCATAATACGGTTTTCTATGGTATATCATATTTCCTTCTAAAAGACAAATGAACTTTTTTTATTCGGACAGGTTCGCCTTTATCGACGCATATACTGCTGCATGAAGCGTGTTCTATGTCTCCTATTGTCCCTACTGCTGTTGCTGTTCGGATGCGGCCCCGCGGAACCTGTGACCAGGAATTACCTCCGGATGAACTATGCACGGGGGTCTGTCCACGGTCATACCGCCTTTTCGGACATGGTCCTGTCCTATCCCGACCCGGATGCGGTGATCCGCAGCATCGATCAGGCAATGGAAGTGACCGCCGTCTCCTCTGACCCAAAGGAATGTATCGCTGCCTATGAGGAGCAGGTACAGGCGTACAACCAACTGGTCAGCGCCGCCTCCCTTGCCTATGTGCGTTACTGCCAGGATATGACAGAATCGCATCGGGCGAAAGAATATGGCAGATTGAACGCCGCTCTGTTCACCATTCAAAACAGGCTGGCGAAACTGGAGAAGGAGCTGATGGATCGCTGGGGGTACCATCGGGAGCGGGGGGAGGCCTATGCGGACGATCTTGGCCGCCGCAGCCGGCAAAGCGCCGAACTCGGTATCCTCCGCGAGAAAGAGGATGAACTGTGTCGCCGCTACGAACAGCTCAGCACGGAATACCGATCCACATACCAGGGCCGCACCTGGAGCATGGCGGAACTCATGGCGGATGAGAACCTGTCCCTGCAGGCATTTTTAGAGGCGCTGGAACAATACGAGATCGGAAAGAACCAGGCGGCAGGGGAGTTGTTCGTGGAGCTGATGTCACTGCGCAAGCAGATGGCGAAGCTGGGCGGGTATCCATCCTATGCGGCAAGTCAGTACGCAATGTATGGCAGGACGTATTCGCCGGAGCAGGCTCTCGCCGCGGCGAAGATCGTAAAACAGGTGTTCGTGCCGCTGTACATACGACTGCGTCAGCGGTGTGACAATGACCTGAGGTATCTGAGTGGAGCCGCCTTTCCGGAGGATCAATTCATCACAACCATGGAACAGGCGGTGGACCGGGTGATGCCCGGAGCAGGGGAGGCATGGCGATACATGCTCTGTTATGGGTTGTACGACAGCCAGCCTTCAGAACGAAAGCTGAAAGGCAGCTTCACCACATATCTGGCTGCCTACAGATGCCCATTCCTGTTCACCCAATGGAAGGACGATGCTTCCTCCGCCTTTACCGTGATCCACGAATTCGGGCACTTCCTCAGCTATTACCGGAACCCGGAAGGCACCTACTACGCGTCGGAGGATCTCGACCTCGCTGAAACGGACGCCCAGGGCTTCGAATGGCTGATGCTGGAGGAATACGACGCTGTCTTTGGCCGCTATGCCGACGCTGCCCGCCTTTGCTTCTTGACGAACGCACTGTATGCCATTCTGTCGGGTTTCATGGAGGACGAATTCCAGCAGCGCGCCTATAGTCTCAAGGATCCTACCGTGGAGGAACTGAACCGTCTGTATGCGGAGATGGCCGCTTCCTATGGCTTCGATCAGCTGTTCGGGTACGAGGGACGGGAGTGGACCGAGATCGGACATACCTTCCAGTTTCCGTTCTACTATGTGAGCTATGGGTCCAGCATGCTGGGAGCCATGGCGCTGATACAAAGCGGGAAAAAGGCATATGTACGCGTCGTTGACCGTAGACCATGCACGTCCTTTCGGGACGCTGTCGGTGCGGACGTTTTCTCGGAGGAGACCATTCGGAGCCTCGCAGCCTGGGTGGTCAGCGTTTCGGACGGCTGGCTGCAGGAATAAAGGGAAAGGAGAAGGATGGAATGGATCTGACGTACGGAAACAATGGATATCTGGTGTCGCTGCTGCAATATGCACTCCAACGGGCGGGTCTGGATGCGGGGAATCCGGACGGCATATTCGGCAGACGCACCGCCAAAGCCCTCATGCGATTCCAAAGGGAGCAGGGTCTGGCCGCCGACGGCATCGCGGGAAAACTCACCTGGGCGGCGCTGTACCCCTATATCACAGGGTACACCCTCCACAGGGCGGGGCCAGAGAAAACGGTCATAGTGCCCCTGGACCTAAATGTAGTCACCGACGCTCTGCCCTGTTCGTATCTGCTCACGTGTCTCATGCTGAAGGGGCTGACCATGCGATACCCCTTCCTAAGCGTTCGTGAGATCGGACGCAGCGTCATGGGTCGTCCCATCCAGGCAATATCCCTCGGAAAAGGAGAGGATCAAATAGGATATGTGGGGCCCCATCATGCAGACGAGGGGAACATCGTGATCCGGATGCTTCGGTTTCTGGAAAGATACGCGGCAACATATGTTTCGGATGGATCCATGGACGGTGTGTCGGCAACAGAGCTGTATGAAGCGGTCACGCTCCATATGGTCCCGCTGGTTAATCCGGATGGTGTGGACCTGGTTACGGGAGCTCTGGATCCCATGGACAGTTTTTATGTCCAGGCCCAGGCGTTAGCAGCCCATTATCCGGCCATTGTCTTCCCTGACGCATGGCGGGGAAATATCTCCGGCGTGGACCTGAGTCTGCAGTACCCGACAGGCTGGCAGGAAGCCCGCCGCATCCGCTTCGCTCTGGGCTTCTCCCGCCCGGGACCCCGGGACTATGTGGGCAGCGAACCACTGATGGAACCGGAAAGCCGCGCCATAGCGAAGTGGACCAGGGATCGTGGTTTAACCCTGCTCCTGTCGCACGATGCTGGATATACGGACTGGTTCAGGAGCAAATGGGGTCGTGATGGGATCACTCTGAAGGGGGAAGGGGAGGATATCCTGCCCATTTTGGCGCGGAGCGTCCCTATATCCCCATAAAACCCGTTGCAAGTCACAAGTCAGACGTGTATACTGGTTACCATGGAGAAGACGAAGAAAACATCCTTTGTGGCGGGTGCCGCCATCCTTGCCTTCGCAGGGGTGCTGTGCAAGATCATCGGCGTGCTCATCCGCATCTGGGCCTATGATATCATCGGCGAAGCGGGCATGGTCTATTATGAGGTCGTGTTCCCGTTCTATTCGTGGCTCCTCATCATCTCCTCCTCCGGCATCCCCACGGCCATCTCCCGCATGGTCTCCGAACGGTTGAGCACGGGCGACTTCGCGGGGGCGAAGCGGGTGTTCCATCGGGCGCTGGCGCTGCTCGCTGTGGTGGGCATCCTGACCACCGCCGTGTTGTACTTCGGCGCCGGGTTCTTTGCAAACACCGTCCTCGAAAAGGACGACACCTATATCCTTTCCTTCACGTCACTGGCTCCGGCATTGTTCTTCGTTTCCTGCATGTGTGCCTATCGCGGGTATCTGCAGGGGGCCCAGCATATGACGGGCACGGGCCTTTCCCAGCTCACGGAACAGGTGGTCAAGTGTGTGGTGGGCCTGACACTGGCCGCCCGCTGGATCGGTCGCGGTCCGGAATACGGAGCGGCGGGCTTGCTTCTGGGCGTCACGGTGTCGGAGCTCGTGGCGCTGTTGGTGGTCATGGGCTTTCGCTGGAAGAATCGGCGGTTCTATATGCCTCTCGGGGCCAGCCGTACACCGGCCAACGGGCGTCCCGTGGTCATAGAGCTGCTGCGCATCGCCATCCCCATCACCCTGGGCGCTTCCATCATCCCCATCACCAGCATGCTGGATGTGAAGATGATCTTCGCCTGTATGGGCAAATACATGAGCGAGACCGCTGTGAACCAGCGGTATGTGGCTCTGTCCACCAACGTCCGGTCGCTGATCAACCTGCCGGCTTCCCTGACGACGGCCCTGGCCATGTCCATCGTGCCCGCTATCGCCGGCGCAAGGGCTCGAAAGGACAGCGCGTCCATGCATCACTTTGCGGGCCTTGGGCTCAAGCTCTCCATGGCCATCGGCATGCCCTGTGCGGCGGGCCTCTTCGTGCTGGGCGGGCCCATCATCCAAATGCTCTTCCGCAGCATACAGCCCGATTCCCTGAAGATCGCCACCAGCATCATGCATGTGGCATCCCTCAGCGTCATATTCATCTCCCTGGTACAGACCATGACAGGCGCTCTCCAAGGTATGGGGCGGCAGCATTGGCCGGTCTGGAGCCTTCTTGCGGGCGGTGTGCTGAAGATCGTTTCCAACTACATTTTCCTGTCCATGCCTGCCGTGAACATACTGGGGGCATCCATCTCCAACGTGGTCTGTTACGGGGTAGCGGGCGTCATCGACACGATCCTGGTCCTGCGGGTGACCGGACTTCGGATCAAGTTGTGGGATATGTTCCTCAAGCCTCTGGTCTGTTCTCTGGTCATGGGCATTACGGTATTTGCCGCATACAAGGGCTTATACGCGCTCCATCCAGGCACCTTCGTCACCCTTGTCGCCGTACTGCTGGGCGTGGGGGTATATTTCGGGATGGCCGTGGTGACCAGGCTCTTCACCCCGGAGGAGCTGGACAGCATCCCCGGCGGCGGACGTATCAAACGATTCCTGCGGAAGGTGTGATCATATGAAAAAGACGCTGACCATCGCTCCTTTGAGCACCCCCGGGACCCTGACTCTGACCGCATGGAAGGCTATCGAAGGGGCTTCCAAGCTGTATCTGCAGACCCGGGAGCACCCCTCCGCCCGACCTGTGCTGGAGGCGGGGCTGCCGTTTGTTTCCATGGACGATCTCTACGAGGCCTCCCTGGATTATGATGCGCTGAACGAAGCCGTTGCGGACAGGCTCACCTCCGGTAATTCCGCCGTATATGCGGTCATGGGCGGCGGCTGCTTCGCCCAGCTGCCCAACATACGGGCAGCCTGCGAGCAAAAGGGATTCGAGCTCTTTCTGCTGCCCGGCGTGTCCTACCATCAGGCGGCCTTTCCCGACGCACAGAAGGGGCAGGTCTGTACGGCAAACGATATGCCTGAGAATCTGGACACCGACCAGCCGCTGTATATTTCCGAGCTGGACAATCCACTTTTAGCCGGGGAGGTCAAGCTGAAGCTGCAGAGATACTATCCCGACGACTATCCTGTCATTCTGGCCGTCCAGGGCGCCTCCGGAGATTATGATCGCCGGACCCTGCCCCTCTATGCCCTCGATCGGGAAAGGGGCTTCTTCGCTTCAACGGTTCTGTATGTGCCCGCTTTGCCCTTTGATCAGAAGCAGACCTACGGCTTTGAGGACCTGTTGACGATCCTTCGCCGCTTAAGGGCTCCCGACGGCTGCCCCTGGGATCGGGAGCAGACCCACGAGAGCCTCAAGAAGGACCTGCGGGAAGAGTGCTACGAGCTCATGGACGCCATCGACGAGAAAAGCGATGAGCATATCATCGAGGAATGCGGCGATGTGCTGATGAACATTCTGTTTCATCCGCTTATCGGGGAAGAGCAGGGACGATACGACGACCGTGATGTGACCACCGAGGTCGTGCGAAAACTCATCTATCGGCATCCTCATGTCTTCGGAAAAGTAAAGGCGAGCTCCAGCGAGGAGGTCCTGAAGAATTGGGACGCTCTCAAGGAGAAGGAAAAGGGCCAGCAAACGGTGACCGCCACCCTCCGCAGTGTGCCGAGAAGCTTTCCCGCACTGCTCCGCTGTCAGAAAGTACAGAAGAAAGCCCGAAAGGTGGGATTCGATTTTGAAACCGCCGCCGACGCATTCTATAAGATCGCTGAAGAGACGGAAGAACTGCGCGGGGCCATGGCGTCGGGTCAGGGTATCGAAAAAGAGATGGGTGACCTGTTCTTTGCCACCATGAACGTATGCCGGCTGCTGGGGCTTGACGGGGAGGAGACGCTGCATCAGGCTACGGACAAGTTCATCCGCCGATTCGAGCAAATGGAAAAAAACATAGACGCGGCGGGAAAAAAGCTGTCCGAGATGACCCTTGCGGAGATGGATGAATACTGGGAAATGGCAAAAACATCGGAATTTCAATAATTTTTCTAAAAAAAGGTATTGATTTTAGCGAGTATCGCTGTTAAAATAAGTCCCGTTCGGAAAAAATGAACGGGAGGAATAACAAATGAATAAAGCTGAACTTATCTCTGTCGTAGCTGAAAAAACCGCCGTTTCCCGCAAGGACGTGGACAAGGTCGTCAACGGCGTTCTCGATACCATTATGGAAGCCCTGAAGAACGGGGAGAAGGTCTCCCTGGTCGGCTTCGGCGCCTTCGAAGCG
>JAEEGL013083431.1_pt1 | contig 10974 bp, 1 predicted proteins | sample 9134231 | NCBI WGS metagenome assembly JAEEGL01 (sample SAMN16246548, study PRJNA631951) | gut metagenome | biome: gut microbiome; feature: rumen; material: fiber-attached | host: Bos | place: Iran: Karaj | collected 2018-10 | reverse complement strand
ATCTTATGGAATGAATATTTCTAAAGAAGAATATTATAATATTATTAATAATATTTTAAAAGAAATGGGAGAACAAATAATAAAAAAAAAATTTAAAAGTAGAGAAATGCCAAATTTAGGTATTTTATTATTAAGAGGTAATGTTTTTGGTATGAAATTTTATAAAGATTTTAATTATGCTGTTATGAAAATTCCACAAAAATTAAATTTTACTAAAAAAAATTTAGGTTTACATATGAATACAGTAAATACTAATCAATCATATGGTGATTTATCAAATCCAGAAAAGTCAGTTACTGAAATTTTAGCTAAAGATTCTGTTATTACAAAAGTTAATAAAGATGCTGATTATTTTTTATCTAAAAATTATGATATTAATGGAAGTGATTATGATGATAATAAGAGATATGAATTTAATAAAGTTGAAAATTTTAATAATAATGATAAATGGAATTCTCAATCTTTTTTTCCAATTAGAAACTTAACTAAAGCTTTAAAAAATATTCCAGTTAATAAAAATTTAAAAGATTTAATGTTTTCAAAAGAAATTTTAGAAGCAATTGTAAGTAATAAAGGACAAATTATTAAAGAAATGAAAAGTTATGATAGAAGAAATAATGGTATGATTTCAAGATTTGAAATGGTTCGTTCTTTTTCAAAAGCAAATATTCATCCTAATTTAAATATAAATAATTTTAGTGATATTATTAAAATTTATGCTGAAGGATTAGAATATATTGATTATTATAAAGTTGTGACTTTATTAATTAAAGAAGCTAAAAATATTTTAAAAAATTCTTCTTTTATTAAATATAGTATGGATGATTTGAGTAGTTCTTTTAATAATAAATTTATATTAGGTAATCATAAATTTAAAAGAACTTTTTCTTCTGATAATGAAAAAAATAATGATTCTAATAATTTAAATGATAATTATTATTTAATGAATTATAATAATTTAAATGTTAATGTTAATGAAGTTGAAAATGAAATTAAAAGTTTAAAAATGATATTTGATGAAATAATGTATAAAAAAATTAAACTTGTTGTAAATCATGATAAATTCAATGATAATAATAAAATATTAAATTATCGTGATTTTATTGATTTATTACATTTATTTGAAATAACATATCCAATGGATAAAGTATTTAAAATATTAAAATTTATAAAAATAGAAGATCCAAAATCATTTACTTTAAATATTATGCATCAAAAATTAAAAGAATGTAAATTAACAACATATGAAATGACAAATTATGAAATTGAACAAGCTTTAGCAAATTTAATAAATATAATTAATAATAATGGAGGAAAAAATTTCTTATTTAATAATTCTCAAAGTTTACTTTTTCATCATTTTACAAGAAAATTAAATGGAAAAACAAATTATACTGAAAATATATTACAATTATTATTTAATAAAATAACAAATAATAATACTTCATTAACTCCAAATGATTATGATAAAATATCAAATTTAGAAATGAATAAAGATGGTTTAAATGAAAAATTTTTTAATGAAAGTGTAAAAAGAATAAAAGAATATATTAAACAAAAAAAAATAAGTGCAAATAAATATTATGATCATTTACTTTCATATAATTTTGTAAGAACTTTTAATCATTTACCAAGAAAAGATTTTATTTTAGCATTACAACAAGAACCTTTTAATTTTAATGAAATACAATCAAATTATATTTTTGAAAAAATGGATTTAAATAAAGATAATATTGTTGATAGAGATGAATTTAAAAAAATAATAACTCAAGAATACAATGTTTTAATAAAAATGCAAGATATAATAAAAAAAATGAAATTAGATATTGAAACAGTTGCCTATAGACTTGATATTGATATAAATAAAAATGAAAAATTGAATTTTTATCCTTTTAAAAATAAAATGAGAAAATTTGATACTGATTATACAAATGAATTTATAGAAGGATTATTTATTGAATTAGCAGGATCATTAAATGATCAATTAGATACTAAAATTTTATTAGATAATTTAAATGTTTATAAAAAAGGAGAATTTGTTAAAACAAATCAAGATACTTTTAAAAATAATTTTATTAAAAATATTCAAAATAATGTTGATTTTCATACTATGAAAAATACTTTTGAAAAATATGATAAAAATTTTACTGGAAGAGTATCAAAAGATGATTTTTGTAAAATTATTAATCAATTTAGTAAAGAATTTAGAGAAGAAGATATTATGAGATTAATGAGACATTTACAAATTGCTGATTATGATACTTTTGAAGTTAATTATTCTGAATTTTTAAATAAAATATATTATAATGAGAAATTAGATAATTTTCTTTTATGTGTTGAAAACTTAAAACAATTATTACAAAGTGATAAAATAAAAAATGATATAAAACAATTATTAAATTATATTAATGGAAATAAAGAAACAAATTATATTTCAGTTGATCAATTATTTAATTATTTTATGTCTGTTTTTCCTATTCAAATAAAAGAAAATTTAACTAAAACTGTAATTTGTAAATTTGATCTTGATAGTGATGGAAAAATTTCTTATGAAGATTTAAAAGGAATTTTAAAGAGATATATTAATACTTCATTCTTTAAATTTGAAAATAGTGAAAAGGGACAAAATGTTAATTTATATGCTGAAGATAATTTTACAGATGAACAATTTAAGAAAATTGTAAAAGAAATAAAAATAAATATGAAAAAAAAGAATATAACTGAAGTTGGTTTATTTTATAAATTAGATGAAGATAATGATGGTTTTATTTCAAATTATGAATTTAATAAAAATATATCATCAATTGCAGATTTAGGTCCATTTTATAAAGATAGAATTTTTAATTATTTAGATTATTATCATAATGGTTTAGTTGATTTAGAAACATTTTTAAAAAGATTTAAAGAATTTAAATCATATGATGTTTTAATTAATAATAGTAATCAAATAGAAAATCTCATTTTAGAAAAATTATCAAATTGGATAATTGAAAATAAATATTTACAAGATTCTGAAATTTTTAGTATAATTGATAAAGATTGTGATGGTATTATTTCAATAGAAGATTTAAAATATTTTATAATTAAAATTTTAGGAATTTCAGATATTGAATTTAATGACTTTAAATTAGAAAGAGTTATGCAAAGTATTTCTTTAACTAAAAATAAAAATATTGGTTTACCTGATATTTCTGAATATATTTTAAGAGTTAAATCAAATAAAACAAATTATGTTGATTTAACTGAAACATTAAAAGAAACTACAAATCAAAATTTATATAGAGGAAAAAATAATGTTGATTGGATTAATCAAATTATAGAAAGATTTGGAATGTATATTAGTGAAAAATATGATAATATTGAAAATTTTTATAATTTATTTTCTGATAAAGAAAGTGGAAAATTTAAATTTGAAAATTTTATTAATTTTCTTAATGAAGATTGTGAATGTTTTGAAGGTTTTAATTTAACAAATGATGAATTATTAGCAGTGTATACTTCATTAGATTCTCAAAAAAAGAATTTTTTAAATTTAGAAGATTTTAATAATAAATTAAAAATATTTGATTTTTATAAAAAAATGCAATTAAATATAAGAAATTTTATGCAAAAAAATTTTAATTCTTCAATTGAAGCATTTAAATATTTTTTACCTTCAGATATAAATAAAACAAATTCATTATCAAAATCATATACTTCTTCATTTTCAACTCAATCAACAAATTCATTTAATAGAAATTTTTTAACAAAAAAAGAATTTTTTGAAGGAATAAATAATTTATTTCCAAATAAATATTCAACAGAAACAATATTAAAATATATAAAAAAATATTTTAACATAGAAGAAAATGATAATTCATTAAAATCAAAAATAACATTTACTCAATTTTCATTTATATATTATGGTAAATTAACCCCATCAAAAAATATATTTAATAAAACAATAACAAATAAATTTAATATATCAAATAATAAAAATTTATTTCATTCATTATCAGAAAATAAAAATGGATTTATTTATTCAGATGATCCAATTGGTGATCATCCTTTAAATCATTTAGATCATCCTTTCGAAATATCATATCATCCAAAATTATCAACACCATTTGACTATGATCCTTTAGAAAAATTAAAAAGAAATATTATTGCTTCTCCGATAACAAATTATTTAAGTATTATTAAAAAAAAAATAAAAGAACATCCAAATGGAATTTGTAATATATTTGAATTTAGAAATTTATTAAAAAAATTATGTTTAGGTTTAACGACACTTGAAATTGAAGATATTATAAATAAAAATGGAAAAACTTGGAATGGATTAGTTAATTTAAATGATTTTTATACTTTTATAACATCACCTGATAAATTTATTAATAAAGCTGAAGATAATATTAAAATTGCAATTGGAGAATTTAAACAATTATTATATAAATATTATGCTAATCCTAAATTAGCTTTTACTTTCTCTGATAGTAATGGTAAAAATATGATGGATTTTGAACAATTTAAATCTATTATTATTGAAATGTATAAAAGAGAATCAAAACAAATTCCAAATTATACTATTTTAAAAAGTACTTTTGATTATATTGATATTAAAAAAAATGGTTTTATTGATATTAATGAATGGAATAATACTTTTGGTAAAGTTTCTGGAAAATTAGATTCTGTTAATAATTATACTAATTTAAGTAATAAGAAAAAATATCAAATTAATTCATTGAGAAAATGGGAAACTTCAAATAATACTATTAATATTTATAAAGCTATTTCTAAAAATAGAAAAGTTATTTGGGATAAAATTAAAATTATTTCTGGGAATAATGGCTTAGTTCAAGAAGATAATTTAATTAAAATTTTAAAAGATGTTTTACCTACTTATAGATTAAGTAATACTCAATGGAAAATGATTGTTGAAATTGGTGATGTTGATAATAGAAGTTTTATTAATTTTCATAATTTTATTAAATTAGTTGAACATTCTACAAATAGAGAAAATAGTATTCCTAGATTTTAAAAAAAAAAATTATAATTTAATATTTCAATTAATTATATTTAATATTTTCTTATATTAAAAAAAAATATCTTTTTTTTTTTTAAATTTGTTTATTTAATTATAAATTTTTTATTTTTTTTTTTCTATTTATTAATTATTTAATATTGAAAAAATTATTAAGATATAAAAATTAATTTAATAAAATAAAACTCATTAATATTTTAAAATTACAAAATTAAAAATTTAAATAATGAAAAAGAATTCTCTTCCATCATCATATAGATATATTCAAAAAAGTAAATCATCAAGAGACTTTTTATCTCCATTACATTCAATAACATCACCAACAAATAAAAATGATTTTAAAAAAATATCAAATTCTAAACAATTAAATATTAATGGAACTTCACCAATAATTTTATATAAAAAAACTCAAAAAATAAATCATAGAACTCAATTTGATTTTAATTTCCTTCAATCAGGAGATTATGTTTCTGATGGTGGATTAAAAAAGAAATTAGAAAAATTTAATACAGAAAAAATTATAAAAGAAAATAAAAGTAATAGTAAAATTATTTCACCATCAAATTCAAAAACAATGATAAAAAGTCAAACTTCACAAAGTATGAAAAGTATAAGAAAAAAAGAAGAAAATAATACAAATAATTTTAAAAATAAATCAAATCAAAAAAGTAAAAATAATATTAAAAGAAATAATTATTTTTCTCCTCCTCCAAAAAGTCCAAATTATCATTATAGTAAAACTATTAAAAAATCAAATAATAAAGATAATAAAACAAATAGATCTAATAAAGATAGTAAAGATAGTAAAGAAAAAAAAGAAAAAGATTTAGAAAAAGAAAAAAAATTAAATCAAGAAGAAGAAGAAAAAAAATATATGTATATGAATCAATTAATTGAAAATGGAGTTGCTAATTATATAAGAGATTTTCAAATTGAAAAAAAATTAACAGTTGAAGAAGAAATGAATGAAAAAAAACAAAAAGTTTTAGAAGAAAATGGAATAGAAATTAATATTGATAGTTTAGAAAATACACAAGATGATGAAATAAAAGAAATTGAAAATGAATCAAATAAAATTAATATAAATACAGATAAAATTGAAGAAGAAAATAATTTAAATTCAAATAGTACAAATACAAATAATTTAGTTAAATCAAATAAAATAGTAACTCCTTTAAATAATAATTATTTAATATCAAATGAAAATGAAATAAAAAAAATTTATAAACCAAAAGTTGATCATTTAGAATATATAAGAAAAATATATGAAGAAATGAGAAAAATTCCTGGACATATTAGTAAAAGAAACTCAATGGCTAAATCAGTTAGTTCTAAAAATAGAAAAAAAAATTATAATGAAAACTCTTTTAGATATTCTTATTCAAATGATAAAAATAAAAGTAAAAATAAAAATAAAAATAGTTCAATTGAAATTGATTCTAAATTAAAAGAAGTTTATGATGATGATAATAATTATTTATTTTCTTATAGAAAAAATGTGCGTTCAATAGAAGAAATTTTAACTTCAATTAGAGAAAAAAATGAAGAAAGAAAAGAAAAAGAAGAAGAAAAAGAATTAGAAAAAAATAAAAAAATATTTACAATTTATAAAAATTTATATTCTTTAACATCAAAAACACAAAATAATTTAACTTCAAAATCAACAAGAAAAGGAAGTAGTAAAAGAAAAAGAATAAAAAATGAATATTATGTTGGTAGTGAATCAAATAATAGTTCAACTGTAATTGATGCAAATGATTATTTTTTAAATGTTTTAGAAAGTCAACAATTATTAGTTAATGGAGGATTATATAGAATTGATAATCAAAATATTAGTAATAATCAAAGTATTTCTAAAGAACAAATTAAGAAAATTACTGAAAAAGAAAATTCTAGAGTTGCTACTGAAGAAAATAAAAAATCACAAGATTCTAATTTAAGTTCTTTAAAAGAAAAAGTTAATCAAACTTTAACAAAAAGTGAAAAAATTATTGGAAAAGTTTCAAATAATAAAATTGAAAAAGAAAAAGAAAAAGAAAATTTATATAATAATGATAATAATAATTATAATAATAATATTGAAAATTATAATGAATATGATAATAATAAAATTGAAACTAATAATATTGAAAATGATTATAATAATAAAAATATTGAAACTGATAAATATGAAAATGAAGAAGATATTAATAATAGTTTAAATAAATTAATAAATCACAAAAAAGATTTTGAAAATAATCAATTAGAAATTAATATTAAAAATGATAATAATAAAACTCCAATTAACAATGATAATGAAACATCAAGTAACATATATACAAAAGATAAAAATTTACCAAGTTTATCACATACATATGTAGGAACAACAAATCCAAATCAAAAAGTAATAATTGAAATAGAACCAAGAATAGTTCTTAATTTAATTGGAATAATAAAATTTATATATAGAAGAAAAATATTTTATGATTTAATAGAAATTTATATTAATGAAGTAATTACTCAAAGATATACAGTTGGTTTTGCTTTTTTTACTGCAATTATTAAACAATATCCCTTTAGAAAAATAGAAGAATATTCAAATTATAAAACTTATTATTTAGCATTTTTTCAATTAATAAAACCATTATTAAAGAAAATATTTAAATATTTTATAAGTTGTTTTTATACAAAAAGAAAAGTAGAATATTTTATAGAAATATTAAGTAGATTATTTAAATTTAAAGCATTAGAAAAAATATATGATTATTCTCAAGATGTTGAAAATTCAGAAGAAGCATTAGCATTTAAATTAATATTATCAAGAATAATGAAATTAACAATGAAACCAAAATTAAAAGAAGCATTTAATTTATTTATAACAAATTGTAAAAATGAAAATAAAAAATTAAAAAAAGAAGAAATAAAAAGAGATTATAGTGCAAAATCGCCTTTTGAAAATAATAGAAATCATGAAATAGATTTAAATGAAATGAATAGTAATAATACAAATTATAATAAAATAATAGAAACTAATTCATCACATTCTTCAATTAAAAATCATAAAATGAAATATAATCCTTTAAAAATGAATAGTTTTACATATGAATCATTAGATAATTCAAGTAAAAGTAGTTATACAGTTGAACCAAATAGTGTTGATAATGATAGATTACATCAATTACAATTAATGTTAATGGCAAAAAGAGATGAATTAGAATTTGAAAATTATCCTATGGATACTGGAAGTGATAATAGTTATGAAAAAAAAAAATTGAAAACAACTTCTAATAAAAGTAGTAAAAGTTTACAAGAAATTTGTCAAATGAAACCTGGATTAAATTTAAGTAAAAGTTTATCTGATATAAGTAATGATGATATTAAAAAGTCTATAAGTAGTAATAAAAGTTTACAAAAATCTTTGAGTAATAAAAGTTTAAATGAATCTAAAGAAAAAAAAAGTAATAATTCTAGTTTTAATAAAAGTGAAAATAAAGGGAAGAGTTTGAAAGAAAAAATTGAAGAAATTAAAAATAATAGTATTAAATATGATAAAGATAAAATTAATAAAAGTGATTTTGAAGATATTCCTTCAATTTTAACTAAAGAAGAAAAAATGAGTATTGAAAATAAAGATGATTTTGATAAAAATGATGATGATAAAAAATATACTTTTAATAATAATAATGATATAGAAAAAAATAAAAAAGAAGAACCAAATATAAATAATAAAGATTTAAAAAAAGAAAATGAATCTAAAATAATAAATAATGAAAATAAAAATGAAGAACCTGATAATATTTTTAATAAAGAAATAAAAAAAGATAAACCAAAAGATAATAAAATAATAAATAATGATAATAAATTTATAAATATTGATTCAAATATTCCAGAAGAAATTGTAGAAAAAAAAGTAAAACCATTTCCTTCAACAAGTGAAGCTGATATTTCAGCAGATAAAGATTTAGAAAAAAAAATAGATTGGGAATATTCATTAACAAGAACATTATCAAATGATAAAAGTAATAATAAATCAGAAGAAGAAAAAGAAGAAAATAAACAAAATAAAATTTCAGATAATAATATAAATAATAATAATAATAACAATAATAAAAATAATAGTAATAATAAAAAAGATAAAAAAAAAATTGATGAAGAAATATTTATTGAAGATATAGAAAATGATAATTCAAATAAAGAAAATTCAATAGAAATAAATAAAAAAGAAATAAAAAATAATGATAAAAGAAATAATAACTTAAATAAAAAAGATGAAAGAAAAAATTCAATTGATGATTATGGAGATTTTGAAGATGTATCAGATATTGAAAAAGATGAAGAAAATATAATATCAATAATAAAAAATGAAGCAAAACAAAATGATAAATCAAGAAATAATTTAACAAATAGTCCTCAAAGAAATGAAAAAAAAGAAATTCCAGAAAATAAAATTGAAAATAATATAATAAATGAAAATGATAATAAAGAAAATAATGAAATACCAGAAATAATAAATTTTCATATTGATAATGAAGATAAATTTATTGATAATATAACAGAAGAAATATTAAATAATATTCTTAATTCAGAAATAAAAAAAGAAGAAAAAATATTTCCAAAAAAATTATTTAAATATGATCCATTTAACAATGTTCAAATGAATTTAAGTAAAAGTACAAGTTTATCAAATAGTAAAGAATTAAAAGAAAATAATTTATCTTTATCAAACTTACCTTTAAAAGATAATAGTTTACAAGCATTAAATGATTCATTAATGTCAAGTTATTCTGCATATTCAATATTTAATAAAACAGTAAAAGAACAAAAAAAAGAAAATTCTTATAGATTATATTATAATAAAATTGGACCACAATTAATAATTTTAATTAAAAATGAAATTAAAAATAAATATAATGAAATATATGAAAATATATCAACACCAATGAAAAATCAAGCAAAAGGTTTAATGGTTTCTTTATCATTACAAGATGCAGATATGTTAAGAGATAATTATAAAAAAAATTATATTAAAAAAGAAATTAGTCAAATTATAAATAAAGAAAAATTATTAAAAAAATTTGAACCAATAAATAAGAAAATAAGAAAAGATGATAATAATAAAATTGATTATTTTGAATATGATCAAATGTTAAATAATTGTTTAATTGATACTACAATTGAATTAATTAATAAAGAAAGATTATATGGTGAAAGTGGTGACCCCTTACCTTGGAGTAGTAGAACACATGAAATAAGTTTTAAATATGATAAAAATAATCCAAAAAAATTATGTGATTATATTTGTAAAAAATTATTATTTATGTTACATAATAGAATTGGTTTAATTAGTGAAAATTATGATTTTTTAACTGGAGAACAATTAAATAATGAAAGAGAAAAAAGATTTTTAAATAATGTTCATAAAGAATTAGATGAAAATGAATATTTATGGAAAAATTTAGAAATGGAAGAAACACAATTAAAAGTTGAAGTTTCTGAAATGATAATGGAACAATTATATAATGAAATTATTGAAATTTTAGAACATGTTCAATATAGTAGAAAAAGACCTGATTTATATCAATATAAAAGTATTTATGCTTGTGAAGAAATTCCAAAATTGTCTTTTCAAGTTACTACAACTGAGAATTTAGATAGTGGAGATGAAGAGAATGAGTTAATGAATATGTAATTTAACTTTTTTGTTTAATATAATTTTTTTTATAGTAATTTCTATCATTTTATTATTTCATATAAATATTGTATTATTATTATTTTTTAAATTAATTTTTTAAAATTCATATTTTTTTTCATTTTCATTAAAATCAAATGAAATAATAATGAAATTAAATAAAAAAATTTATTTATATTTTCATTTACATTTTTATTATTATTTAAAAATAAAAAATATTATTTTATATTCCTATTAATTAATTAAAAAAAAAAAACAAAAAAAAAAAAAAGTTAAATAAATTATT
>JAEEGL012305259.1_pt1 | contig 10974 bp, 7 predicted proteins | sample 9134231 | NCBI WGS metagenome assembly JAEEGL01 (sample SAMN16246548, study PRJNA631951) | gut metagenome | biome: gut microbiome; feature: rumen; material: fiber-attached | host: Bos | place: Iran: Karaj | collected 2018-10 | reverse complement strand
CTCGAAGTACCACTCCTTAAATCCCTTTACCTTTGCCATGGGCTCAGTAACAACTTCATCATACTTCTTGTTAAACTTCTCGATGAAGAGATCCATGCTCTGCTCAATGACATCCAGGCACCAGTCGCAGAAAGGCTTGTCATCAGTTGAAAGGCCGTTAACATATGCGAAGATCATATTTGCAACGAGATTTCCCACGTCATATCCCATGGGTGCAAAGGTTCCGAACTCGCAGTCAAATATCTTGGTGCCGTCTTCCTTTACGAAAATGGATCCTGTATGAAGGTCGCCGTGAAGGAGAGCCTGGGCATTGGTCATAAAATTGAACTTTAACTTACTTACGGCAAGGTGAAGCTTCTCGTCGCCGTAGAGTTCCTTTTCGATAAATGCACGATTGGGCTCGTAGATATTGTTTCTGTCTGCTCCAAGGTAGGGCTCCATGAGAACCAGCTTCTCTGTGATATCGTCGAGATCAGGGGTTATGAACTTACGGGTAAGCTCCTTCTTTTCCCTGTGATCCATTACCACATCGCTTGAAAGGAGCAGGGTGTTTACCATAAAGGTGGAGATGTCATCTGCGAACTTCGGGAAGGTCTTATGCTCAAGCATTGCATCCCTCATAACCTGATAGTCACTGCAGTCTTCCATTCCGCAGGCATACATTATTGTGTCAAAGAAGTAGATATGGGGAACCATTCCCGGAGCCCACTTCTCTTCCAGTTGGAGTATCTCAGACTCCTGACGGTTACGGTCGAGAGTCGCGGTCATATCCTTATCGATACGGAGATTACTTCCCGCCTGCTTTATATAAAGGGTATGTCCCTTCTTGTCCGTCACACGGCATACATGGTTTAAGTTACCGTGGGAACCCGGGATCTTTGCCTCCATGGTGGCTTCATCCCAGTCAATCTGCCCCTTTGTTTTAAGAAGTGTGTACTCTATAACGACCTTCTCTGTAGTCTCGGGATCATCCTCGTTTATCATTAAAAAATACTTACTGAAATCTGACATTTTTAATTCCTTTCTTCGTAAACTTTCATGACAATAATTACTGTTCTTTCGTTCCTGCATAAGCTGCTATAAGAGCGAGGGCAAGAACCGCACCCTTTACAGCGGGAAGTACATAATAAGGTACCGCGCATATGGTAAGTCCGTTCTCAAGTGTGGAAACCAGCATAGCTCCCACCAGCGTACCGAGAGCGTTGGGCTTCTCAGCACCTCCTACGGAACGTCCTACGAATACCGCTGCCAGCGACTGCATCAGATAGTTATCGCAGCACATAACCTGTGCGGAACTACCTCTGGATGAAACGATGATACCGCCTATAGCTATGAAAATAGCGGTGATCATTCCTGCTATGTAACGGTACTTCTTTACATCAATACCGGAGAGCTTCGCAGCCTGCTTGTTTCCGCCCATTGCATAGAGGAAACGTCCGTGCTTGGTGAAATCAAGTATTATCCAGGCTATCAGCACGCAGCCCAGCATTATGAAAATGATGTAAGGCGCACGGCCTATAGCCGAGAATGAATCCGAAAGCTGAACCCTTACAGGATCTGCGCCCCAGGAGGTCTTCATTCCTGTGGAAACCGCTCCTCCTCCTATATACCACTGTCCCAGTCCCTGGTGAACGAACATGAGGGCGCAGGTAGCAAGCATATCGGGGATCTTGCAAACCAGAATAAGAAACATTGTCAGCTGGTACATTACAACGGTTACGACAACAGTGATCAGGATCGACACAAAGAGATTGCATCCGAACCAGAGATAAGATGATACAAATGCATAGGCAGAACAGCTTGCCAGAGTACATGCCGACATATCAAATCCATCGGGAGCCATTGTAACGGTGGCTGCAATACCGAATACCGTTGTTATGGACATGGCAAGGAGAATATTCACCATATTTATCCCTGACATGAAGAGGGATCCCTTAACTGCGGTAAATATGATAAAGCAGAGCACCAGGGTAATGACCGCCGCCCAGTTTAACAGAAATTTTGCTGTGTTTTTATTTTTTGCTGAATCCATTATCCAACCTCCTTTTCAGCCCTTGTTCCTACGGAATAGTTCATGATCTCATCTTCATTTGTATCCTTTGTAACCAGCTCTGCCATTATCTCTCCGCCGAACATTACATATATCCTGTCGGTAATAGATAAAAGCTCGCTGTTCTCACAGGAAGCATATATCACTCCGTTTCCTGCCTTGGCTATATCATTGATAAGATGGAAGATATCCTGTTTTGCTCCCACATCAACGCCCTTGGTAGGCTCATCGAAGATGTAGATATCACAGTCCGCAGCCAGCCATTTTCCTACGGCCACCTTCTGCTGGTTACCGCCGGAAAGATTCCTCACGAGCTGTCTTATGGAAGGAGTCTTTATTCCCAGGTCTTTTACAAAACGGTTGGCATTCTCATTTACCTTACCCTTCTGCACAAAACTCATGGTGCAGAACTTATCGAGACAGGCCGCCGAAAGATTAAAGGCTACAGTCTCCTGTACCAGAACTCCCTCTTTACGTCTTTCCTCAGGGACAAGTGCGATCCTGTTCTTCACAGCCTGGGCGGGATTTCCTATCTTAAGTTCCTTCCCGTTAAGTGCAATGGTTCCACCAGTCTTCTTATAGCTTCCGAAGATGGTCTTGCAGAGTTCCGATTTCCCTGCTCCCACCAGTCCGGCTATACCGACTATCTCTCCCTTCTTAACATAGAAGGAAACGTTGTTAACCTTTCCGTAAGCTCCGGACAGGTTCTTCACCTCAAAGAACTTCTCTCCTATCTGCACTTCTTCTTTGGGGAAATTCTCCTCGAATGAACGTCCCAGCATCTTTTCCACTATCTCTTTTGTAGTGGTCTCAGGGGTTACGGGAGCATTGTGCACTATCTCTCCGTTTCTCATGACAGTATAGCTGTCACATATCTGCAGAACCTCGTGAAGCCTGTGGGATATGAACATAATGGCTATATTCTCACTTTCCCTGAGCTTCTTGACTACGCGGAAAAGCTCTTCCGTCTCCGTATCCGAAAGGGGAGCGGTGGGCTCATCCAGTATAAGGAAATTACATTCCGACTGAATTGCCCTGGCAATAAGAACCATCTGTTTTTCAGCCAGAGTAAGATTCTGGACAAGTGTCCTTACATTGATATTTGTTATGTGTAATCGCTCAAGAGCCTTGGCTGCCGCTTTCCTTATGGCACCCCAGTTTAAGATCGACCCCTTCATATTCATAACAATATCGTTCAGCATGATATTCTCTGCCACTGAAAGGGAAGGAACCAGAGCGGTGTCAACCTCCTGATAAACGATCTGTATTCCGTGTTTTTTGGCGAAAGCGGGTGTACGTACCTCAATGGGTTCACCGTTTAAGAAAACCTCACCTGTGTAGCCCGGATTTGATCCGGCAAAGACATTCATAAGAGTGGATTTTCCGGCTCCGTTTGCGCCGACTATGGCATGTATCTCACCCGTGGAGATCTCGAAATTCACCTTATTTAAGGCAAGCACTCCGGGATATTCCATGGATACATCTTTTGTACTTAGTGTAATTTTATCCATTAAATCACCTGATTTTCCCTAAATAAGGGCACCGGAGATGTCTCCGATGCCCTCCTTGGTTAAATACCTTTTTGTTTTTTTGATCCCGGATCACAGAGATCCGGCCTTAAGAAATCTTAGTGGATAAGATTCTTGGGCATCCAGTCTGCCTCTGACAGATAATCAAGGTTGCCGTATGTATCAGCTGCGATATCTCCGAGATTCTCAACTGATGAATCAGCCTTTAAGTCCTTTGCAAGGATAGCAGATCCGGGTATTTCAACATAGTCAACACCGGTCTTTCCGCTTGCGGGATCATAGATCTTGTCATACTCACCTGCCATCTCAAGGAAGAGGATACGCATTCCGATCTCACCGTTTAAGGTCCAGTCGGTGGTTCCTGCAGCTGTCCAGATTTCAGGCTTGGTCTGCATGTTTGTGATGTCAACAGGGTCGATATCAACTGATGCCATAGGAAGAGGATTGTCTCCGCCGAAGTTTGCATTCTCTGTGATTGCCTGATATACGCCCTGGCCATAGAGATCGTAGTAAGCGATAACGCCGTCTACATCATCGCGCTTAACGCTCTGAAGGTAAGCAGCAAATACTGTATTTGCGGAATCCATTGTATCCTGAAGAGGCTGAACTTCGCCGACAGTCTTGATCTTTCCTGCCTTCTCATATGCTTCCCAACCTACCTCACGGCGATCGAAAGGAGAATTGTAGTTAGGTCCTCTCCAAACCTTGATAAGACGTACGCCTTCGCCGAACTTTTCGATCATGCTGTCAAGAAGAACGGTTACAAGGCTGTCATCCTGCTGGAAGAACTGGGTTACGCCGTCGATCTTCTGATACTCACCGTCTGTATAGAACTGGGTATCGAAGGTAACGATCTTCATGTCGGGATACTGCTCTGTGATCTCCTTAAGGAATACATAGGAGCCATCCTGGTTGCCGTGGCTTACAAGAAGTCCGTCATAACCTGCAGATGCACATGTGCGGATGGTATCCTGCCACTTGTTGAAGTCTCCGTCGCAGAAGAAGAAATCGAACTGAACGTCCATCTTCTCGCAGAGGTTTGCGCAGGAATCTTTCCACATCTGGAAGATTGTTGCGGAAGGAAGAAGCATTACATAAGCAACCTTCTTGCCGGCAACGGGATTTGCTGCGGATGCATCGGCCGCGGGAGCTTCCTCTGCTGCTGCGGGAGCAGGCTCTTCAGCCTTGGTGTCTGCTGCGGGAGCTTCCTCTTTTTCAGCGGGAGCTTCTGCTGCAGGAGCGGGCTCGGAAGCAGGTGCTGCTGCCTGGGATCCGCATGCGCACATTCCGACTGCCATTGACAGTGTCAAAAGAATAGCCAATACTTTTTTCATACATTCGTCTCCTTTATGTATATTTTAGCCGTTTTCCCCGGCCACGATCATCATTATACAACTTTTACACAAAAAATCAAGTCTATTTTTGATTATTTTGTTCACTTTTTTGTCAGCCATTTATCTGTTATAGTAAACATATGAATAAAATGACTAAAACAGGAGGGCATTTTGTCTGAAATAAAATACAAAATCACAGATACGGTGAATTCCTGCTTTGAAAACAGTCTGCCCGGCATTCCTTAAATGCGGCTATATCATATTTAATTGAGGAGGAAAGTATGAAAGTATTAAATTTTGGCTCACTGAACATTGACTATGTGTATTCCGTAGATCACATCATCATTCCCGGAGAGACCATGGCTTCAGGGGATGTCATGGAGAACTGCGGAGGGAAGGGTTTAAATCAGTCCATTGCCCTGGCAAAAGCCGGAGTGACGGTTTTCCATGCAGGTCTCGTAGGGGAGGAAGGACAGCTCCTTATTGATAAATGCCGGGAAAATAAAGTTGATTCCTCTTTTATCAAAATGATCCCCGGACGCAGCGGACATACCATAATACAGGTGGATAAAAACGGCCAGAACTCCATTATCCTTTACGGCGGCGCCAACCGTAAGCTCACCAGGGAATACATAGATGAGATCCTCGGAAATTTCGGAAAAGGGGATATCCTTGTGCTCCAGAACGAGGTCAATCTTCTGGACTACATTATTGATAAGGCTTACGACAGGGGAATGATGATAGAACTGAACCCTTCCCCCTACGATGATGCCGTGGAAAAATGCGACTTAAGCAAGGTTTCTCTCTTTATGCTGAATGAGATAGAAGGAAAGCAGATCACCGGCCGGACTGATCCGGATGAGATACTGTCAGAATTAAACCGGCGTTTCCCCGAAGCAAAAGTGGTGCTCACCCTGGGGCCTGACGGCTCCGTCTACCGTTACAGAGACGAAATATACCGCCAGGGCATCTTCGAGGTAAAAGCCGTAGACACTACCGCTGCCGGAGACACCTTCACGGGTTATTTCATCTCTTCCATTATAGAGGGAATGAGCGTACCCCAGGGCCTTGAAATGGCTGCAAAGGCCTCATCAATAACCGTGACCCGCCCCGGAGCCACAGATTCCATACCATTAAGGAAAGAGGTCGTCATCTGAAGATCCTATGAAAGTACCGCTCTGCCTAAGATCCTCTGAAGTATTGCTCTGCTTGACACGAAAGAGCGTATCAAGTATCTTTATTTCTTATGAAAGAAAAGATCAATAACATAATAAGAACTGCTTCTTTGGTGATTCTTTCAGCCATCATTTTATTATCAATTGCTGCAGTCTTTATCTGGTACTATTCAAAAGGATTCGGCAGCAGGGGTACTGTCCCTTTCCAGATGTCATTTGTTATAAACGGCGAAACCTTCAAAGCCGAGCACAGTACATACGTAAGATATGGAGAAGGTTACTATCTGCCACTGAAGGAAGCGGCAGAATACCTCGGTCTGGAGGAAAAATCCTCCTTTAATATATCCGGCGTATCAGTGAAGCTCGGAAATGACGAATACACTTATGATTTCCATAGCCGCAGCCTGCTGAAAAACGGAGCAGCGCTTGAGGACTGCGGTAATGCTTTCATGATGAGGGAAAGATCGGTATTTGTATCCACCCTCTTTCTGGAAAAAGCCCTTAATCTCAGACTGCGTACTGTCGGGGATGATAACAGGGTTTTCATACTGCCCTCCCCCGATGAAAACGGCGATACGGATTACAGCTGGTTAGAGAATAACAGATACATTGCCCATGCCCTCGGAGGTATTGAAGGCAAATCATATACCAATTCACTTGAAGCATTTGAAGAAAACTACAAAAAGGGATTGAGACTGTTTGAAGTGGATCTTGAATACACCTCCGACGGGGAGCTTGTGCTCATCCACGACTGGGAAAGAGAACGTCTGAAGGAGCTCTTCGGCATGCCTGTCCCGGCTGATAATGTTGAAACCCCCCTTTCCCTTAAGGAATTCAAATCACAGACGATATACGGAAAATATACGCCGCTGACCTATCAGGAACTGATCGGTATTATGAAGGATCACCCTGATATGTATCTTGTCCTTGACGGTAAATATTCGGATGAAGAACGTGTTCTGAAGGAATACGGAGACATAGTAAGCATTGCCGAAAAAACGGATCCGGAAATATTGAAGCGGGTGATCCCGCAGATATACAACGAAAGCATGTATGACTGGGTAATGCAGACTTATAACTGGAAATCCATTATCTTAACCTGGTATCTCTTCAGTGCATCCACGGTTGAGCCTGAACATCTTTTCGAATTCTGTACGGAAAAGGGAATACAGGTCTGCGCCATGAAGGACTCCCTTGAGAATGCGCTTCTTGACAAGGAAGCAATGAAAAGAGACATAAAGATACTTGTTTATACTGTAAATGAAGAATCAGACAGAGACAGATTATTCAATAACGGGGTAAGTGCCATCTATACTGATTTTCTTTATGAAAACTGATATAAAATAACTGATACATGAGAACTGATTCACGAGAACCGATACATTATGAAAGAGCTGTTGAAAAAAATCGAAAACCTTCAGGAAAACCTGAGCAGAAAACACCTTGATATCATTATTTTTATAATAATCCCTTCCCTTATCTTTCTGATCTCGCAGTCAATGCTGGGCTCAAAGGGAATCTTCAGTGTTGAGAAGCCGCTTATTATCTTCAATATTCTCATCATGGAGGCCATTGCTTTTATCTTTCTGGGAATTTTCAGGAGAATGAGGGCGGCTCTTCTGTCCGAGCTTATCCTGATATGTCTTTTTACCGTCGCAAATAACTATGTACGGGCCTTCAGGGGCAATTATATCATGCCCTGGGATCTTATCGCCATAAGAACGGCTGTCAACGTGGCAGGCCGCTACAATTTTGCAATGGATGGCAGAACAATAGCCGGTACCGTTGCCTTTATCATTCTCGCAGTTCTTATCTTTATATTTGTAAGCAATAAGAAAATACAATTATCCGTGCCGAAAAGGTTATTATCGGTGATCATTCCCGTATGTTTTCTCGCAATTCTCGGGGGCACTATAAAAAATGAAGCCGTAATTGAGGTTCTCGGCATTCACGACAGTATGTTCGCCCAGACAAAAGCCTATACCGGAAACGGCATGATGTTCGGTTTCTTATTTAAGCTCCAGAGGCTTTTTGTTGAAAGGCCCGAAGGCTATTCAAAAGCGTATGCAAAGGAGCTCCTTGACAGCATGGTTCCCGATGAAAATGTGAAGAGCGCTTCCGAACTGCCGGATATCATTGTGGTAATGAACGAAGCATTTTCAGATCTCAGGGCTGACGGTGAATTTGAAACCGATAAGGACTATATGCCGTTTATCCATTCACTGCCCGGAAAAGAAAATACCGTTACCGGAAAAGCCCACGTCTCTGTCCTGGGAGGGCTTACGCCAAACAGTGAATTTGAATTCCTGACAGGATATTCCATGGCATTTCTTCCTGAAAACAGCATTCCCTTCCAGATGTATGTACGCAGAAAAATGGATGCTCTCCCCTGGTACCTCACCAGCAGCGGTTATTTCAGTCTCGCCATGCATCCTTATAACAGCAGCGGATGGGACAGGACAATAGCCTGGCCTCTTCTAGGTTTCCAGGAAACCTGCTTCATAGAAGATTTTGCCGGGATCGAACCCGAGCCCAAAAAGATCAGGGATTACATCTCAGACGAGGCATTGTACGACGAGATGATAAGAAAACTGGACAGCAGGGATAATCCCGAACAGCCGATGTTTGCTTTTGACGTAACAATGCAGAATCATTCACCCTATTCCAAGGAGTACGATCATTTTACTCCTGAAATACACGTCAAAAATATAGACGATATGGAGAATGAGAATAACAGATCCCTGACAAATTACCTGTCCCTTATTTACGAAAGCGACAAGGCTTTTGAAAAGCTCATTAAACATTATGAGCAGGCTGACCGCGATACCATAATCCTTATGTTCGGGGATCACCAGCCGGATCCCGATGTTGCCGAACCGATCTATACAATGAACGGCATTGATGTAAATAACCTGTCTGAAGAGGATATAGTGAATGATCACATCGTTCCCTTTGTAATATGGGCTAATTTCGACATAGAGGAAAAGAAGGACGTGGAAATATCATTAAATTATCTCGGCAATCTTCTCCTTAAAGAAGCCGGCATACCCCTGACAAGATACAGATCATTCTCGGATAAGACATATACAGATTATCCTTATATCTCTGCGATCGGCGGCGAAAGGTCGGATAACAGTTTCGCTTCTCCCGATGCTCTCAAGGAGGAACTGAAAGATCTCAGTATTCTCCAGTATTATGAAATGTTTGATGATGACGATGAGTACCAGTAAAAAATGAAAGAAGGGTTTAATATGAGGGCCAGACTTAGCAGGGTAATTGAATCATATATTGAAAGCGGCGAGATATCAGGAGCTTCGGTGCTGCTCTATAAGGACGGCAAGCGCCTTCTTTCCCTGGACATGGGTATGGCAGACAGAAGAAATGAAATACCTTACTCAAAAGATACCATAATAAGGCTTTACTCTATGTCAAAACCCATAACCGCTGCGGCTGTTATGATCCTTATTGAACGCGGACTGTTAGACAGGCTTGACCCGGTGTCGGACTATATTCCGTCTTTTAAGAACCAGAAATACTACGATCCCTCCGGTAAAAAAAGACCGGTCAGCAGGGAAATGACCATCGGTGATCTCCTGGATATGAGTGGCGGTCTCTCCTATCCTGATGAAAGCACCCCTGCAGGAAAAGAGGCAGCAGAATTATTTGACAGAGTTAACAGCCGTCTCGGAACCGATGAAGAACTGAGCACTGTTGAGATCGCAGAGGCTATTGGTGATCTCACCCTGGCCTTTGATCCGGGAAGTGATTATCTATACAGCACTTCTGCTGACATACTTGGAGCTGTAGTGGAGAAAATAAGTGGGTTAAAGTTCTCGGAATTCCTGCGGCAGGAAATCTTTGAGCCGCTGAATATGCAGGATACGGGGTTTTATGTCCCTGAAGAAAAGCAGGACCGCCTTGCCAGATCCTATGTGGCAGCGAGCCATATAAAAATCGGACCGGCGCCCCACGAGCACCCCATCTCAGATGACGGTACGCATGAATACCTGGGCAGTTATCTCGGAATCGCTAACCGAATGGAAAAATCCCCTGCCTTTGAATCCGGCGGCGCAGGTCTCTCTTCAACCTTGAATGACTATATGAAATTCGCTCAGATGCTTCTCCGCGGAGGAAGCACCTTAAGCGGGCATAAGATCCTTTCTCCTGAGACAGTACGCTATATGACTGACAGGAGACGTCCCGGATTTATAAATGAACGCTTCCATGAAAGATTCGGCCTGTATGGCTTTACTTATTCCAATCTTTTAAGGATCTGCTATGCCCCTGAGGAGGGAGACACCATCATGTTCAAAGGGGAATATGGCTGGGACGGATGGCTCGGTCCGTATTTCGCCAACATTCCGTCAAAAAACGCTGCACTCCTTATAGGAATGCAGATGACTGACTTCGGCACCTTCAGCCTGACCCATAAGATCATCAACATCATAGCATCCGGGCTGTGAGCATCACTCTCCCAGAGCTTTTTTAATCTTACCGAAATCTATGCTGCACTTCCCATCCGAGATCAGAATGGGAATTGTATCAACAAATGAGTATTCCTTGGGTTTAAGATCGTTTTTGGAAAAATCATAGACAAGGATCTCTTCATTACGTGGATCCACTATCCAGTACTCACGAACTCCGGCATTCTTGTATTTATACGATTTCAACAAAACATCTTTGGATCTGGTGGACTCCGAAAGGATCTCCAGGGTAAGATCCGGTGCCCCGGGAAAACGCTGCAGTCCCGTTATGTCCGTTTTCCCGCATAATACAAAGAGGTCCGGCTGAACAATAGTCTTGTCATCATTATCCAACTGTACATCACAGGGCGAAAGCATCACCCTGCATTCTCTCTCATGTCCGTCAGCGCAGGCTCTGAACTG
>JAEEGL012117736.1_pt1 | contig 10974 bp, 9 predicted proteins | sample 9134231 | NCBI WGS metagenome assembly JAEEGL01 (sample SAMN16246548, study PRJNA631951) | gut metagenome | biome: gut microbiome; feature: rumen; material: fiber-attached | host: Bos | place: Iran: Karaj | collected 2018-10 | reverse complement strand
CATGGGCGAAGACGCCGTAAGGCTGGACTTCAAGAGCGAGAAACTGATGAGCGTGGACGAGATGAACAGCATGCTCGTCAAGTACGGCATCCCCGGAGTGGAATTCGACGGCGAGATCGGCGGAAGGAATCAGAGAAGATACCGCTATGAGATCAGCGAATTCACCGGACTGTTCTTTACCGGCACCAAGTACTTCGCGAACAGCAGGGAAGCGGAATCGTTCCTGGATACATATACTGCGTCGCTTGAAGACAGCGGATACGACAGGACCGATCCCGAGAAGCTGGGAAGCCGCAGGCAGTTCCTGTATTATAACGAGGAAGAGCACAAGTACGTCGGATTCGACTATTATCCCGGCGACGAAGGCGCCAGCGTCCTGTTCGAGTTCTTTGCCGCTTCCGATGACGAGGAACGCGTAATGCTTGTGAAGAGCACGCTGGGACACTGATACCATATAAAACAGACTTATTACCCATGATCAGAGGATTCCTTAACAAACATAAAACAGCCAGAGCAGTGCTCTGGCTTGTTTTGCTTGTGTATATCGCCTGGATATTGAAGATCACGGTGTTCCGTTCCGACTTCGGGCAGCATCCGTTCTTTTCCGGAGAGATCAACTGGGGGATAATGACCAATTATCTCAAGATCATAAACAACGGCTATCCTGACATCGCGGCGTTCTATTTCTTCGGGAACATCGTGGTGTTCATACCGTTCGGGATATTCCTTGCCGTGCTGCTGGACCGGTCCTTCCTCAGATGCGCGATCGACGGATTCCTGTTCTCGCTTCTGATAGAGACGGCTCAGTATGTGTTCGGTGTGGGATTCTCGGAGGTGGATGACCTCATTCTGAATACCATTGGGGTGATGATCGGATGGTGCCTCACGGCGCTCGTGCAGAAGTTTATCGGAGGGCGGCAGCCACATGCAGGCGAAGTTCTGGAATAAAGGAACGGCAGAAATCCTGCGGACAGATCTGAACAGAAAAAGACAGGACGGCTGTTCTGCCTGAAGGTAAAATGGTCACATCAGGGGGAAGGAGGCGGCAGAGATGGATTGGCTCACCAGTATCCGCACAGCGCTCGATTATATGGAAGAGCATCTGAAAGACGACATCAGTGCGCAGGATGTCGCAGATCATGTATTTCTCTCGCCGTTCTTCCTTCAGAGAGGCTTTTCGCTGATGACCGGATGCGGGATCGGAGAATACATCCGAAGCCGCAGACTGTATCAGGCTGCACTGGATCTGAAGCAGACAGATGACAGGGTGATAGATATCGCCCTGAGATACTGCTACGAGACTCCGGAAAGTTTTACCAGGGCATTTTCCCGCTTTCACGGAGCGACGCCGTCCCAGGTCCGCGACGGAGCAGAAATAAAAGTCTTTCTTCCCGTGACGATCAGATTATCTGTACATGGAGGCAGTCAGATGGATTACAGGATAGCTCCGATGTTTCCGTTCAAGGTCATCGGATTTCAGAAGATCTTTGAGAATGAGACAGCTTATCAGGAGATCCCAAAGTACTGGGATGAGATCTGTGAGCGATATGCGTACAGCGTTTATGCGGGAAACAAGCCTGCGAATCCTTATGAACAGGCGCTGGTCGACAACTGCATCGGCGAATACGGGGTATGCATCGACGATATCGGAGAAGGCAGATTCCGCTATCTGATCGCGGGCAGGTATACCGGCGGAGACGTTCCCGAGGGGATGGTGGTCTACGAGTTTCCCAGGAGCGAATGGGCGGTATTCGACTGCGTAGGCCCAAATCCTGAGACGCTTCAGAGCGTGAACACCCGGATCTTTTCCGAGTGGCTGCCCGGAAATCCGGATTACGAGCTGACCGGAAATGCCACTGTAGAGTGGTATGACACTATCCACGGTGAGAAGACGGATCCTGATTACCACAGCGCGATCTGGGTCCCGGTAAAAATGAAAGAGTGATCTCATAAACTAAAACAGCTCCCGTCACCGGTGATGGACCGGAGACCGGGAGCTTTGCTATTTGTCCATATCTGTACTGAAGGCTGATAAACTCAGGGTTCAGGGAAGATACGCCGAGTCGTATACGATGAGATCGATGTCCTGCTGGGATTTCTCATAAATGCCTTCTATGTGGTAGATGACACTGTCCGATTTGGGCAGTGTTATCTTTTCTCCGAGTTCATAGCTCTTCTCATCCAGGACTTCGCCCTCAAGTGTACTGCTGCTGACGGTCACGCCATCGGGCTTGCCGGGCAGATACAGCTGCAGATCAACTTCGTTCTCTTCCGTGAAGACGTAGTATTCATTCATGGCAGAGTTGTATCTCACGTCATATTCTTCGCTCTCGATGATGTACATCCTGTTTCCTTTGTTCCCGCCGGACAGTATGCCGATGATGACGATGAGCGCGAGCAGAGCAGCCCGGAAGAACTTGTTTCCGGTTATCTTGTCAAATGTCAGCCAGTCCTTGGCTTCCTTGAGCTTGTCCAGCTTTCCCCAGAACGTCCCGTCATACGCGGCCTGCCTGATCTCTTCCGGGATCTCGATGCCGCAGGAGGAACAGAATCTTGACTGTATGAGGTTCTCATTTCCGCATTTGCTGCACTTCATATCTCTTCCTCCTCCCTTATGCGACGAAGTCTTCCGCAACGTACCAGACGCCGTCTATCTCCACCATCACGAAGAGATACTCCCCGGGACCGGCGTATTGCGTTCCGTTGGCATTTGGAACGACATCATGTTTGATCATCTCCGCGACTGTGTAGCCCTGTGCCATAAGGCTCTTTCCCAGCTCAGTGGAGGGATCGTTGAGCACCATGCTGTCTCTGTCGATGGAGTAGTCCCATTCTTCCAGACCCTGGTCGTAGACGTATTCGTGCCTTCCGGTGCCGTACTGACTGGGAAGACGGTATGTCTCGGGCCTGCCCGGTATCTCTTTCTGGTAGCCTGCCGGACCCCAGCCGATGTAGGGATCGTCCTCCACGGTCCAGTAGAACACCGATTCCTTGTAAAGGTCTATAGCGTCATATACGGCGCTCCTGATCCTTTCCATCTCCGCCTCATCGATGACGCCGGAGGGAGAGGAGCCTTCCTTGACCTCGGGGCGGCTGCTGTATCTGTAAGGAGCATAGCTTCCGGGCCTGTTTGATGCCGCATAGATCACGTTGCCTATCACCGTCAGAAGAAGCACCAGTCCGTACAGGTGACTTATCAGCCAGTTCTTGATGATCTCGAAGAGGCTGTCGTCTATCTTTCCGCGCAGCTTGTCCTTTGTGTTCTTCCAAAGGAATATCCTGAAGGCATCGTCTTTCTTTGCCTGTGTCCTGCCGCATCTTGGACACTCAGTGCTCTCCTGAAGGAGCGGGGAGCCGCAGTAGATGCAGTATATCTGGTCAGTCATTTATGATCTTCTCCTGAAAGTAGGTATTTGAGAGTTATAATAATTATACTGAAAGAGAAGAAACAGCAAAATGTTCTTTTGATCCGGCTTTATTAATTGGTTTTGTATTTTTATATCCGGTATAGAAGAAAATGGTATTGACGGACGCTCACTGCCACCTTGGATCAAGGCAGTTCGATGAAAACAGGGATGAGATCGTCTCCCGCATGATTGAAAACGGCGTGGAGAAGGCGATCCTTATCTGCTGCAGCCGACATGACCGCCTCGCGAGCATAGCGCTCAGGGACAGATATCCCGGCTTTAAGCTGGCGTGCAGCATCCATCCTCAGGATCTGGAAGATGACGATCCGCAGCGCCTCACCGACCTGAAGGAAGCTTTAGTCGAATGCAGAGCCGACATGATAGGGGAAACGGGTCTGGATTACTACTCCCATCCCCACACCAAAGAGGCACAGATCCGATTCTTTGAGGCTCAGCTGGAGATGGCCGCTGAGCTGGGACTGCCGGTGGATGTACATTCCAGAAAGGCAAGCCTCGACACGCTCAACATCATAAAGAAGTATCCCGTGAAGGGCATAATCCACAGCTACAGCGGATCGCTGGAGATGGCGCAGCTGTTCATAAAGCAGGGATATTATATAGCGTTCGGGGCGAGCGTCCTGTTCCCTAACTCGAAGAAACCCGCCCATGTCATAGCGGGCATGCCTCTGGACAGGCTTCTCATAGAGACTGACGCGCCATATCAGAGCCCCATTAAGGGACATACTCATGAGCCGGCGGATGTAAAGGCGATATATGAGAAGATATGCGAGATACGAGGGATCGGAATGAATGAGCTTGCCGATCGGGTGGAAGCAAACTTCGACAGGGTATTTATAAATACTACAGCATGAACATCATTCTGCTAATTCCTAAATGTATGATTTATCTGCGTTATTGTTCTTGCATATGATTCATGAAAATTTGTCGGGCAAATTTATCGGAGGAGAATTATGACATTTGCTGAATACGCTGTATCTAAAGTTCATAGCGGTAAAACGAATATTCTTCTTAAATCAGAGGGCGGTACCGGCAAGACATATTCGTTGCTGGAGACATATGATCAGATATACAGAAAACCATACTACAACGATATATGCTTTGCACCTGTTTTCATTAGTCTCAAAGATCTTACGGATAAAAGCCTGAAGCAGTTGATACTGGATAACAGCAATCTCATGCCTGCAACCGGAGATGACGTTACAGCTCAGTTTGAACTGCTCTACAGAAACGTCTTTAGTACAGGGAATAAAGATCACCATACGGTTTTGTTCATGGATGGAGCAAATGAAGCAAAACTAAATGATGCCAATATCAAAACAGTACGAGATCTTTCAGACTGCAGCGATCTGTCGATTATCGTTTCTTCGAGGGTGGACCTGCCTTCTGCGTATGACTGGACGGACTTTGATACGGTTACACTTGCTCCGATAGATGAGCAGACTGTTGAACGGTATGCGCCGGAGGCAGAGGGAACTATAAAAAAACTGTTGACGATTCCTTTCTATATGGAGCTTTACCTCAGATCTGAAAAAGATCCACTAATAATGAAATCGATGAGTTCTTACTCATTTATTGATGCATTTTTCGAGACAAACAAAAAGAAAACGACTAATCCGACAGGCGATTCTTCCGACTATGAACTGATACTGAGGATCCTGTCTGAGATTAGCTTCTTTGCCACAAAGAACAATGCATTGTCATTTTCTGTTAATAACAGTGAGGTAGAGAGTATCTTAACTCGGTATGGAATAGAAAAAGATAGATTCATCTCTCTTTTGCAACTGCTTATCGATTTGAATGTGGTCTCAAGAACAGATGAGTTCATTTTTGAGATGAAGCATGAGATATATCGTGATTTTCTGGCCGCAAAGTATTACATAAGGAGCGTAAAAGAGTACCGACTTGCCGTAGATGACTCTTTTCTTTCATCATCCACGACTGTAGTCAATGAATTCATTTCACAAGGATTGTTCGGAAAAGACATTTGTTCAAATCTTGAAACGGGAGAAGTCTATATCGGCAAGGATGAAATCGAAGAAGCTTTCTTTAGAGATGCTGATTCGCCCGGAAAAATGCTTGTATCAGCAGGTAACCTGGACTTTCTCATATACAATCTGAAAGAACAGTTCAGCAACGGTTCTGCTGAAAAGATCATTTTCGGCTCCGAGATGTCAGAGATCCTGGAGCATTTCTGGGGCAGAATCAAGGCTGCCATGAAGACGAGCGGAAGCAAGACGATCCCATTAAGTCTAAAGAACTATATAGAATCATATTCAGAACTGCTCAGAAGAGCGTTTCGGTTCGATAAAAGCAGAACAGTACTGGAATATCTGGGAAGTATCAGCCCGAATTACAGAAGCGCAATGATCCACGGCATTGCAAAAGTCGATCTCTATGAGTCTTTTTCTCTTATCAAAGAATCTGATTCTGGTGATGTTTATGACATGACGGAGAAAACCATGGATACCCTGGCTCACAATGATTATCTGTTAAGCCAGAACCTATACGCGTTTCTCTTGTCTGTTCCTGTTTTATCTCTGGATCAAAGTGTAGGTGAGTATGTCGGAAAGAGAGGAATTCTGAGATACAAATCGGCGGCAGAGGCATATCTGAAGTCTGCCAGAATGGCTGTGGACCAGAAAATCCTGCAGGCAGAACGATATCCGCTTCAGCAGATAGCCTGGCTTCTCATACACAAAAAAATAGGGATCACCAGTGAAGAACCGATACTTGATGTGGATTCGTTATTGTTCGACGACTCAGTTCGTTTCACTGAAGATCCGGTACAGGTATCCGCCAGTAATTCTTCCAAGCTCGCAGACGCCATAATACTCGCGCTTCTGCGAAAGAGGGAAACAGAAAGCCTTCATCTTTTACATGCTTTATCTGTCATTTACGAAGGCGGAATACTCAGTAAAAAAGATCTGATCGCAGAAGAGTTGTCACAATCAGGCGGGGAATTGTTATCACAGTTTATTGACCTTTTATATAAGGGTGGAGCTGCGGATACCGGAAGACTGAACAGGATTCTTGATAAACTTACAGAGATGGCTGACAGATGCATGCCTGACAGTGAACATCCAGTATATATCGCTGAAGAAATGGTCAGATTATATGAGATGTTCATAAGTTATGATTTCTCATATACGGAACACTTTACAGGACTGATCGATAAACTAAAAAGATTGTTCAGGTAAAAAATGTAACAAAGGTACACGACTATGACAGAGAGTATGACCAGCGACCGCAGAACAAATCTGATCATTGAACTGCTTGAAAATAACAGCACATATGAGGAAGCTAAGAGATTACTGAATGAAAGAGGATTCAGAGATCTGAGACTTTTGGATCCTATTGAACTTCCGGTGTACTATGTCCTGGCCAGGAACGAAGTGTTGCCGCAGGAAGAACAGTATACTTACAAAGATTTTCAGAATCTGCTGAACAAAGTCGGCTATCAGAACAGAAGAAACAGCGAGCGAGTCGGCAGAGAAGGAGATACTGAAGTCCGTCTCGGAACGTTCGTTAAGTATGTCAGTTCAAACAGTGTTTCCGATGACAGCAACAGGCTCAGGACAAATACCAAAAGGGCATCCAACCTGATAAAACAAGAAATAACATGCGAGTATTTATCAGGATTGAAAGAGGAAGAATTCATAACGCTGTATAACGAAAACAGATCCAGATTCAGGGATTACCAAAGATCCGTTAGCTATTATGTCTCTAAGTATGTGCTTATGTTTTTGGAATCTCAGCTAAAACAGTTCAGGAACATTGTATCCGAATCATTGCGGAACATTGAGCATGTCGGCGATGCGATATCATTGATCAGCGACGACAAAGCGGACCACAGTTTATCATCACTTGACTTTTTTATAAGTAGAAGTCCGTTTCCGTGGTCTGTCTCATATATTGAAGATGATGAATTGTCGGAATGTCTGGTCGAAGATTCCCTGATCGAGTATTTCTGTAAAAGAGTGAGCTTGATCGGGGCACCAGTTGAAGAGTATAAAGTTCCTGATTTCTTCCCCAGAAACGGTGGAATACAATACTTCTCTTCACTCAGAGATCTCGGAAGGAAGGATTGCGATAGACTGGCGAACACGACTACTGAGGATTATTACGCTTATAAAATTGGCTGGAATAAAGTATATGATTATCTGTTCAGTATGCTGGATATTGATCATGAATACTTCACAGAAGAAGAACTGGAAAAACCGGATAATATAGCAAGTACTGCAAAGGCTAATTTCATACTCAAAATACTGGATGGGGACAAGGAGATCGGAAGGCCAAACCTTGTGTTTTTCCTGTGTGCGGTGAAAGCGGCGTTGTTCGAATCTGAAAAAGAGTCAGCAGAGTCTTTTGATGCGGCAAATGATACTGATGAGATCCTTGAGATAATGAGGCATAATCCCGTTCTGACTAAAGGCAGGGTCGATTATATTCTGGATCAATGCAGTTATCACATACTGGATAAAGAAGACATTTTTGATAGCCACGCGATAGATCTTTTAGAAATAGGATACGAAGACTATGAGAAAGACAGTGAGAATACGATTAACAGACTTAAAGAATGCGTCGAAACACTCAAGAGAGACATGTTCGATCTGAAAAACCTGCCTATTCCTCTTATCAACAACCTTCAGATATCATCACTAGGAGCCAACAGTACGGTCATTAGAAATGCGATCAGGGACGGAAAGAAAAGAGATGTTATCCAAAAGAACTAAACCTATCACGCCCAATACGAAGATATCGGATGATGTGCTGATAGAAGAATGCATCGCAGAAGGGTATTCTTCTCTTGTTTACAGAGCGAGCAGAGGAAACTCCACAGTGATAGTAAAAGAGTTCTTCCCCGATGATATCTCCGGATTCGTTGAACGCGGCAATGACGGAATCAGCCTGATCTGTACTGGTGATTCTGTTGTCGAAGGACTTCTCAGACTTACAAGAAAACTCAGAGACAGGGAATTGAATGTCGCGAAAGAGATCAACAGCACAAGCAGCAGCAATTCTATGTTTTCGTTCTCGGCAGAGGCGCTGGACAGGATCTGCACAGAGAATACGATCGCTTCGTATTTGACTATGGAAACAAAGGCAGGTATCACGCTGCAGGAGTACATTTCCCTAAACGACTATATTGAGATAGATGATGTGTTCAGGATTCTTCACTATATTTGTGAAGGAGTGAGAGTACAGCTCAGCAAGGGATACTTCAACACCGATCTAAAGCCTGAGAACTTATGGCTGTTTACTGAAAGACCTGTTCATGATGGGACTCTGGTAGTGCCACTGGATTACGGTGGATGCATAAAAAAACATACCAGTCATCAAGTCATTTGTTCTTCTGAAGAGTGGGAAGCCCCGGAAACTCACTTTTTTGCATCTGATGCTGCAGAACATATCAATCACAGTTTTGAGGCATACCTTTCGCAGGGAACTGTACTGTACAGTATCGCTGCCATTGCATTCCGTATGCTGATGGGTGATGATCTGTTTGAAGGGCTATGGAATGATTATATTCATTTCGAGACAAGCACTAAGACCAGAAACCGAATGATCCGCAGATCTCTTGGATGGACATTGGAAAAGAGCCAGCCATGGATGATCAGTATGGTCTATAGGTTTTTGACGAAGGCGCTGTATTTTGATACTGATCCTAATGAAACTAAATTGAACAGATACAGAGATATAGAGGAAATGGACCGGGACATAGTCAGTATTATAGAGGCATCGGAAGCAAGGGGAATAACACCGCAGGCGTTTCATTCGTTTCTTCTGAGTGAGCAGTACCATTCAAGGATAATTGGATCCGGCGCCGCTTTAGGCAGAAACAGCAGAACAGTATCGTCAGAGGAGTATAAAGTCGGTTGTATACCGGGATAAACAGGCGTTTTATCCCCCAATAGAGGAAAAACAGCAGCTGAATGCTGCTGTTTTTTTGTTGCATAAAAATGGCAAATCGAGCTGTGATTCTTCATCAACTTTTTGAGTATGGAATGCTGAGATACCGACCTAAATTGTAAATAAGATCAGATGGACTCAATTAATAATCATCGCAATCAGTCTGATTCTGATATCTAAGAAAAGGAGTGTATCAAGTTGCAAGATTCAAATGAAGCTGCCCGCAGATCTGAGCAGTATCTGCTGGCTTTGGCATTATCGTATGCGGGAGAAACCTCGGAAGAAGCGTATACAAAAACGGACGGATACAAGAGTATCAAGGAAGTATTCGATATCTTTTTTGCGGAACGGAAGATTACGGGAGAATACAGAGCAGTCTTTATTCTTGAACATCTCGTTGCGATCAGTGAAAGAAAAGAGGTTTGGGAAGCACTGATCAACAGCTATCTCTATGTCAGAAAAGATGTTATAGGAGCAATCAAAGCATTTGCAAAATCGAGGGAGCTCTTTTTGAAGTAAGATCGGTTTTGCAAATTATTTGGATTTTTCAGATCCGTATTTTATGAGATTTTATCTGTGGAAGAATCCATTTCAGTATAAAAGTGGAGGAGAACTGGAATGAAAAACCATGAGATTGAGATCCTCTTGGAACAGAGAGTACTGGCAAAGAATGAAGAAATGATCTGGAACGAATTGACTGATGGATTCATTTCTCAGATCAAAAACAAGAGCATTTATATCGTACCATCCGGTACGGATGCGGTATTGAAAGAGTACAAAGAAAAATACCGCAGGAAAACAGGCATCAGTATCGAGGACATCAGAAAATCTGATGGAGGAAGTTTCGGAGTTATTTACGTGGACCCGGAGCACAGTGACAGGGTCATCAAATGTATAGATCTCCATAACATGATCAGCAAAGAGACAGGAAAGAACGAAGCGGATCAGGATTCAGCTCCGATTCCGGTCAGTTATTCCAAAATGAGATCTGATGTTTGCAGAATGCTGCGTGAGATGAGCTGTGCATCGGAAGCAGGAAGGAATGGCTGCGGAAACCTGACCAGCGCACTGGAGGACTCGTGCATGATCAGCATAGCAGTTCAGACAGACGATCTGTCGGCATGTATAAGAGCGGCGTGCTGTTATCAGATGCAGAGAATGGACTTGGCTGCGTCGGACTACTTCCGTAACAGAAAGTACTCGGTCACAGAGATAGTTGAATTCTATACTCAGGTATTGCGCGGAATCACAGAACTGAACAGGATAGGGTATACGCATCAGGATATCTCTCTTCGCAACATTCTTGTGAAAAATGTGCCCGGTGGGCCATTGTTCCTGCTCACGGATTACGGGAACGTGTCACATATCGATTACTCGCGCCAGAGCGGAGCGACTCCGGTGACCAGGAATTATTATTCTGCGTTCAGACGGGGAAAGGACTATACGCCGGCCGCAGATGAAGTAAGACTGTGCATGATGATGCTCAAACTCATCAATAGTACCACTGTTGGTGTCTGTATAGGTTTCAGGTATGACTATGACTGTGGGAAAGATGTGATAGTCTGTGAGACAGTCTCTCTCGGAGATAGCCTGATATATCTTATAGACTCGGGAAAAGCGATGCGTCTGAATGAAT
>JAEEGL011788041.1_pt1 | contig 10974 bp, 8 predicted proteins | sample 9134231 | NCBI WGS metagenome assembly JAEEGL01 (sample SAMN16246548, study PRJNA631951) | gut metagenome | biome: gut microbiome; feature: rumen; material: fiber-attached | host: Bos | place: Iran: Karaj | collected 2018-10 | reverse complement strand
GAATTTATTATCCCAAGTTCAAGCTTTAATTCAGTGAGCATATAGTCAAAAACAAGTTCTCCCTGTTTTTTTGTGACAGCTCTTTTAAAATCATATGCAGATTTTAGCATTTCGTATAATCTGAGAGAATAAACACTTTTTAAGCTAAGTGTATCTGCCAGGCTGAGTACCGTATAATCTTTTTGAAGGTTTACGATCTTATCTGTCAAAGAATTGTTATATCTAAGAGTAAGCGTGCCATTTTTGAATGAAGCATCCGTAACAACCTGATGCGCCTCTATTTTACCGTTTTCCCTATCCTTCATAAGAAGATTCCAGTCAAATATCGTCGCTCCTTTGATCTGCCTGTCGCAAAGAGCTTCTATGTGTTCATATAAAGACCCTGAGCTTGATTTAAACATCTTTCTTAGCTCAGTACCATAAATAGTAGCTACCACATTATTAGTTTCATCTACATGAATATGCTGCATTCCAATAGCAAAAAGCTTCTGGCTAAGCGCAGTGCCTTTTCCCATTGCATTGATCAATTCATTAGATTTTTTATAGCTTTTGTTGACGATCAGCTGATCTCTCTTTTCATTCTGCATTATATACTACATTCCTTTTTTGTTCACTTTTAGTATGGCTGGAATATTCCCTTTCTTTTCACCAATACACTATTAAAATATTAATAACATTCCCTTTTTATAAACCTCAACTATATTATATTCCCTTTTCTTTCACTTACAAGCATTTTATCACTATATTTTGTGCTTTTGTTATATTAATTCCACAATTTATGCCAACCAAATGAGTCAATTTGCCACATTCCCATTTTATACACTTTTCCGTTATACCCATTCCCTTTTTGTTACCTTTAACCGATTCAGTTTGACTATTTTGGTTTATAAAACGCCCTTTTTCTTCACTTAATCTTCTATAAAGAAACTATTTTTACCCCATTTGGTCGTCTTTTCATTCCCTTTATAGTCACCTTTGCTCTCGATCTTATCTTATATCTAGATTTTTTCTTGGTTCCATACTGTATATAATGAACTGATTAGATCTTTTTCCCCAGATCTTGTCTTCTATAACTAAAATGTTCATCCCATGTAATCATATTCCCTTTTTTATCACCTTTTAATTCCCCTTTTGGTCACCTTTAATTGCTTCGCATGGCACAGCCACAGTATTTATGCGCTTTTTGAGATAGCAATATACTAATGCCTCATATTCCCTTTTATGTCACCTTTTAACCCAGATTCCTACTCTTTTCGTCCCTAAAAGCATTACTTGAACATATCATTCTTATTTCCCTAAAAAGGCACATTTTGTACCCTTTCTTTTTACTTAAGTAACCCTTTTGTTTAACTTTGCATACCTTTTCTAATCACCTAAAATGATAGTAAATCCCTTGGATACAGTACTTTTAGGTCATATAAATAAATAAACAATTGTAGTTAATAAAAAAATTAAACACAAAACTGTTAGCATTAAGTTAAATAAAATATCTTTTATAGTTTTATTACTTATAAAGAAAATCCGTAGTTCATAATAAAGCATTTTAATAAAAGTAAAAAAATAACCAGGATTATTCAGGGTAGCTTACCACTGATTGATCCTGATTTATTTTTATAAGATATATAACAAATTTCTTATCATATATTCAACATAACACAAAAAAATATAGGAAAAAGATACCGGAAAACATATAAGTGTATAAATCTATTATCAGTAAACTTCAATAAAGTTAAGAAAAACAACAAATATAATGAAAGAACGAATAATTTATGTGTTGGCGGGGGAAATAGTTGTACAAGAATATTTACTTATTAAAGAACGGTTATTTTCCTGTCCTAAAGATAATATAGAACATGTCAAATAATCTTACTTTGATCTCCTACTAAATAATAGAAAACAAGATATCATCAGAAGAACTTGAAAAAAGACCAAAATATAATCAGAAAATATAACATTAAGTATAAATTTGTGATTTTAAATCAAAATGATAACGCATGATATGCAGCATTAAAGATTAAATTAATAATAGATATAAATACTAAAAAATCTAGCTAGAAATTAGATATATTTCTACATACATATAATAACAACAACAATTCTAAACTAACAATCCCTATTTGGAACACATCAAATCAACTGATTTAATAAAAATAACATAATGACTGAATTAGTCGATAATTCAAATAAATTCATATTATTTCAATGCGATACATAACAAATATAAAATGTAAACATAATAAAACAAGGAAGCATTGAAAATAACACATAAATAGCGAGCGTTATAAAAACTACAGATAAAGCTGCAAAATAATCAGAATGCAAGATAACTTGCAACAACACGTATTTACTAACCAATAATAAGAGTGAAAACTCCCAAAAACGCCGTAAATAAGCGGGTTTTGGGACAATAAACAATTTGCAAGTTCATTGCATCAGCATGTTTTCTGTTTATAAATTCTTTATAATTACTTTATTATTGCTTTATTATTATTTAAAATATGTCTCCGACCAAAAGTTTCTCTTGATAATATCAGATCTGAATAGTAAGCATAACGATTAAATGCAATACAAAAGTTGATATAAATTAATCTAATTCATGGTGGTTACATGCATTTAATTGATGTTTGGCCAGCGGGACGATAAAATTCCGGAAAAAATGAAATATATGTGAAATATAATATATAACAAATATAAATAAAATAACCTTAATAAATTATAGCATATAGATATCATGTTATCAATATATGTATGTGAAATATATAAAATAATTTAAATAAACTATACAAGATATTAAATATATATAAGATAAATATTATAATACAAATAAAATATTCATATAATATATAAGATATATACAATATAATTTATATAACATGAATATATTATTTAATACGATCCTAAATACAATATAAAATATTTAAAACATATTACATATATCACATTTATAACATATATAACATCTATATAAGAGAGGTTTATATGTAATATAAATAATAAGCATATGATATATAACATATATTACGTCGATATTGCGATTCGATAAGATATATTAAATATATTATATAGATATTATATAATATATGCAATATAAATGACATATGGACCATGTGCGTAAGAATCATATGCACGATATATGATATATAAATAATATAATACATATAATCGCATATAGCGTAACGATAGTTATTGTTTGGAAGTCGAAGATATATGTGTTATATATAAATCTATATTAAAATAAGGAATAGAAAAGAATAAAAGTATTTATATAACATATATATGAATTACGGCTTTAGATTCTATAGTATATAATGAAAAGTGAAATAGTACACAAGCTAGAGCTGGTGCAGGCTCCAGAAGATTTTATGAAGCAACATATTTATATATGCTATATATTATTAGATAAATAACTTGCGATATTATTGTGGACAAATAAGAAGAGCTAATCAGTGAATTTATATAACATATATACAAACGGCGATTAATGAGATTTAAAAATTGAAAATTAAAATAATCAGATAGGGCTTTTGAGAATCATGAATTAAACTATATAATTTATATAACACATATGAGTTTGAATCAAAACTAAAATTATGCAATATTATAAGTAACATGTGTAACGAAATAAACAAAGAACGATAATAAATATATAACACATATACATTATATATATTTGATTTAGTTGAGATGCTTTGATTAAAAAAGATACCAATAAACTAATTAAAATGATTTATTAAAAGAATATAACATATATAACATGTATAGTATAAATACTAAAATTAATTAAATAAGAATTTGAATTTGATTAAATATTAAAAACCACAGGGCACATAACATATATAACAGATATATATTATGTGACAAATATAATATGTCAAAATAAGATTCATATAAAATGATGATATTAGGATGTATATATAACATATAGAAACAAAATATAATATATTTAACATATTACATATTGATATTAAATAGGAGTTATTATACAATGTAACAAGTAATAAAGATATAGTAGGAGGGAATATGCGAATTGTAGCATTCAGCAATCAGAAGGGCGGAGTTGCTAAAACAACGTCTAGCTATGCAATGGCCGTGGGTTTGGCAAATAGGGGGAATAAAGTACTAGTCGTTGATGCAGACCCACAGGAAAATCTGTCCATGACGGCAGGAATAGACCTTAACGAGATTGATCCAGATCCAGAGGATATAGATGAATTAACTCCAGAACAGCAGGAATATTTTTATAAAAATGTACCTGCAAAGCTATTTGAGGTCATGAAAGGCGAGAAAGATATAAATCAGGCTATTATTCCAATTAGCGAGAATTTGGATTTGATAGTTGGAGGAATAGATCTGGCATCAGCTGATATGTCATTTGGGGCGCTTGGCAGAGAAAAACTGATAAAAAAATCGTTTACTCAACTAAAAAAAGACTATGATTATTGCATTTTTGATTGCAGCCCTGCACTTGGCGTTGTTCTAATGAATATTCTTACCGTTGCAGATTCTGTAATAATTCCGCTAGAACCAGGTGCATATTCACTTCAGGGACTATCAAGGCTATATAAGTTTATTGATCTTATTCATGATTTTACAAATGATAAGCTTACTGTAGATGGAATTCTTGTTACAAAAGTAAGAAATACTGCAAATTCTAAGATTTGGATAAATGATATTGAAGAAAAAGCAGAGTTATTGGGAACAAAAGTGTTTAAATCCAAAATCAGGTTAAATGTTTCTGTTGAGGAAGCTCAAACAATGAAAATGGACATTTTTGAATATGCAGGAGGATCTGCTGCAGCAAGAGATTACGATGATTTTATAGATGAATTCTTAGGGGAGGATTAATGATGGCAAGTAAAGCAAGCATGTTGAAACAGGGGGTCAACAAAACCGGAAGAGGACTATTTGAAGGCATGCCTAGGCTGAATGCCAGAGAAGAAGAGGCTCCAGTAAGCAATACAATAACACAAGATATTGTAAAAGAAGTACAGTTGACTGAAAGGGTCGAACCTCAAAAAGTGATTCAAGAAGAGGTTATCCCAAATACAACTCCTATTATTGAAGAAACTGTCAAAACTCCTGAAATAGTCAAGAATCCAGTTCCGGAGCCAATTGTCGAAGAAGTAAAAGAAGAAGCTCCAAAAATTAATGAAACATTAAACATACCAGAAAATCCTGCTAAAAAAGAGAACTCAACGCAAAAGGGAACAAGCAGATACGAAAAGGACAAATTTCTTCTTCTTGATATTCGAGGATATAGAGATTATGTTGAACATATGGCAAAAGCAGCTAATATGTCTGCTACCAAGTATATTAGAAATCTGATCCAACAGGATATGGAAAAGAATAATGATATATATCTGGCACATAAAGCATTGGAAGAGAAGCTTCGTGGCAGAGCAGGAAATTGAGTAAATTTGGACAGAAATTTAGCCCTCGGAACAATATCCGAGGGCTTTTTGGTTATCTAACGTAAATTATTATTTCTTTTTGCTATTTACAGCATCTTTAAGAGCCTTGCCTGCTTTAAACTTAGGAACAACAGCAGCTGGAATCTTAATAGCGGCGCCAGTCTGAGGATTTTTACCAGTTCTTGCAGCTCTCTTGGCTGTCTCGAATGTTCCAAAGCCTACAAGCTGAACTTTGCCCTTTTTCTTAAGTTCCTTTGATACGGAATCTGTAAAAGCCTTAAGAGCTTTCTCTGAATCCTTTTTTGAAAGACCAGTTTCTTTTGCAATAGCATCAACAAGTTCTGTTTTATTCATGGTATAATACCTCCCTCAAATTGAGTATTTTTAACTACAAAAATGATTTTACACCTTGTTTAAGCCTATCACAAGGGATGAGAGACGAAAAAATGCCAAAAATAGGCGTGTTTTTTAGTGCACAATACTGAAAAAACGCACGACTGTAGACTTTATTAAATACATGTGTTTATAAGTCAGAGTATTGCTACGGTTTTGCGATACAATTTCACAAAATAGTAGGAAGAAAGAGCAAGTGATGCTAGTTCTGCGATAGGGAACGCAAACCAGACCATATTCAAATTGCCTGTTTTTGAAAGAAGCCATGCTGCAGGGATTAGTACTACAAGCTGCCTTCCAATTGAAACAATAAGAGAATATAAGCTCTTAGAGAACGCCTGGAAGATAGATCCCATGGTGATACATACTCCAGCAAGAGGAAATGACAGGCAAATCGTTCTGAGCGCAGGAATTCCGATCTTCACCATTTCATCAGTTGCCTTAAAGAAGCCAAGCAGAGTCTCGGGTATAGTGAAGAAAGTAATTGTGCCAATAATCATGATAGTAAGCGCAAGCAGTAAAGAAAAGCGAAGAGAGTTTACAATGCGCTCTTTTTTTCTGGCTCCATAGTTATAAGCAAGTACAGGAATAAGCCCGTTATTCAGGCCAAAGACAGGCATAAAGAAGAAACTCTGTAGTTTGAAATAAACTCCAAATACGGCTGTTGCTGTAGGTGAAAGCGTAATCAGTATCTTGTTCATTAGGTAAGTCATTACTGAACCAATCGACATCATGAGAATAGATGGAACACCAACGTAATATATCTCTTGAATTGTTTGTAATTCGGGATGAAGTATTCTTTTCCAGGAGAAAATAATCTCTTTGTTAAAACGAACATTGCATATGAGACCAATTGTCGCGCCTACAAATTGACCCAATACAGTTGCATATGCAGCACCTGCAACGCCTAATTCGGGGAATGGGCCAATTCCAAAGATCAGGAGAGGATCAAATATAATATTTAGAATTGCTCCGGTTGCTTGTGAAACCATGCTGAATAATGTTTTTCCGGTGGATTGTAATAGCCTTTCAAAGGTCATTTGGAAGAAAATTCCAGCAGACAAGCAGCATATAATGCTAAGATACTGCGTGCCGTATTCCAGAATCATTCCGGAATTATACTGAGAGGCAATAAAGGGCTTGGCAAAGAAAATGCCTATTATCAAAAACAATACAAAGTTGAAAAAGGTCAAAAATAATCCGCAGTTAGCTGCAGAATCAGATTTGTCAAATTTCTTTTCACCAAGTGATCTTGATAGAAGAGCATTAATACCAACACCCGTTCCGGATCCTAATGCAATCATCAGGTTTTGCATTGGAAATGCCAAAGTCACCGCTGTCAGAGCATCTTCTCCTATTTGTGAAACAAATATACTGTCTACTACGTTATAAAGTGCCTGTACAAGCATTGAAATCATCATAGGCAGTGACATGGATATTATCAGTTTTTTTACGGGCATTACACCCATTTTGTTTTCTTGTTCCATAAAACTCTCTTTTCTCAAATAATTGTGAGGTTACGAAAAAGAAGTATAACATAAAAAAGCAGATTCGTGATAAGATGTTTATGAAAGCATTTGGTGATTTGTATTATGAGAGGAATAGTATATGCGTAAAAGAGTACTTATTGCTGATGATACTACACTGATGAGAGAGCTGATTAGGGCAGCGCTACCGGCAGAGGAATATCAGATTGTCGGTGAAGCAACTTCCGGAGAGCAGGCAATTTCCCTATATCAGGAAACAAAGCCGGATGTTATGCTTTTGGATATTAATATGCCAAAAATGAATGGGATTGATGCTCTTACGGAGATAATGAAGATCGATCCTGATGCAAAGGTTATCATGTGTTCAGATCAAAAGTATGAATCAATGATAATGATGGCGCTTAAGAAAGGGGCAAAAGACTTTGTGATTAAGCCTTTTACTTCGTATGATGTCTTGCTTGCTGTAAAAAAGTTATTTGAATAAAAGAGGAAAAAGTATATGTTGGACCAGGTATCGATTTACGCGGAGAATAAAAAGGGGTGTTTTCAGAATATCACTGGACTGTTGAATGCTAATGGCATTAACATTCTGGGATCCGTTACCAATGATTCAGCTGAATATGGCATTATCAGAATGGTCGTGTCAGATCCAGCCAAGTGCCTTGAGGTGCTCAGAGCAGATGGCTATATTTGCAAAACAACGCCTGTTTTAGCCGTTGAATGTCCGGATGAGGTAGGAGCCTTGGATAAGATCTTAAAGACGCTGTATTCGAGTAATATCAACGTTAATTATATATATCTTTCATTCAACAGAGAATCAGGGCTTCCTATTATGGTCATGAATACAGATGATATATACCAGGTTGAAAATATTCTGATCAACAAGGGATATAACTGTATTTAAGCAGAATTGATAGTAAAAAAGATAAAATAAAAGTCATAGATGTTATATAACATCTATGACTTATTTATTATTCCAGATTCCAGGTTTCTACTTTTGCAGCGTGTATAACAAACCTTTTTCCACTGCCGCTTCTTCCGCTGCAGGTTGATAGCGTTAGTACAGAAGGATACTCATCGAAGTTAATTGTATCAGGAGTAGGATAAATGCTTGAATTTTTGGCAAATGAAATGAAACTGTCATATTCCTGTTGGGATGTGACAACAGAATAAGCATCACTGCCTACTGTTGTAACGTAATAGGAAAATATCTCGTACTTAAATACGGCCTTCTCGGTATATACATAGACATAAGGATTGGCTTTAATTGCATCTACGCTGTCTGTTTGGATTAGCTGTTTAAATTTACCAAACATAGAGCCGTTTCGCATGTTGTGTCCGAAGATGATATCATGCATTCCGGTGAAATCAGTCGAGCTGAGAACATCCGTGAAGAGGCATCCGGAACTGTTTCTGGTTCCATCAAAGGTTTTCTTTAAATACTCATCAATTTCAGTCTCATGGACAACAGGATAGTTTACTCCGAAATATGGGAAATAAAGCCAGCCTACAAAGTCACTGTTGATGCCTTTTAGTTGGGCATAATTGATCAAAAGGGGAGGATAAGTTGCGCCTTCAGGTATTTCTTCGGCAGGAGGAACAGTAACGGCGGTATCAGCCAATTCTTCGTATTCTACATCAGCGACCTTATATTCCTTGTTTTCTTTGTAAAGGCAGATAGATTCATAGATAATCACCCCAATACATAGCAGGATGACAATAAGACGAAAGGCCCTGCTTCTAAGAATTTTCATTTCGACCAATCCTTTCATGCGTTAAATAATCATCTATTTAATTCTATAACCCCAATAGGGCTAAATCAACAAATTTATTGTATAATCATAGTTGTGAGAATAGCTGAAGGAGTGAGAAATGCCCAAGAGTGCCAACCAAAAATTGAAGCTGTATTACTTATACCGAATACTGCACGAAAAAACTGATGATTCCCATGCTATTACAATGCCTGAAATCCAGCAAAGGCTTGAGGCAAAAGGCATTTCAGCAGATAGGAAGAGTCTTTATGATGACATGGATGCACTTAGGACGCTTGGATTTGACGTTATTGGGGAAAAAGATGGTAGAAATTTCAGCTATCATTTGGGAAGCAAAGAATTTGAAGTTGCAGAATTAAAACTTCTTGTTGATGCTATTCAGTCGTCTAAATTTATCACAGAGAAAAAATCCAAGGAATTGATTAAAAAGCTAACAAATTTGGTTAGTGATTATGAAGCTATGCAGCTAAAGCGCCAGGTTGTTGTACAGGGGCGTATAAAGACTATGAATGAGAGTATTTACTACGTTGTGGATGAAATACACAACGCGATCAGTAATAATCTCAAGATAAGCTTTAAATATTACAAATGGAATCTGGATAAGAAGATGGTTCCGAGGAAAGAAGACCGATATGTAGTGAGTCCATGGGCGCTCACGTGGGATGATGAGAATTACTATCTGGTTGCATATGACTCAGAGGTAGAAAAAATTAAGCATTTTAGAGTTGATAAGATGCGTGAAATAGAGCTTTTATCTGAGAAGCGTGAAGGGAAAACTCATTTTGATAAGCTGGACATGGCAGCTTATACCCGGAAAAACTTTGGGATGTTCGGAGGAAAGGAAGTAAAAGTCAAGCTAAGATTTAGAAACGAGATGGTAGGAGTTTTGCTGGATCGTTTTGGAAAAGATATTGCCATCAGGAAAACTGATGAAGAAGGATGGGCAGAGGCTAATGTGGATGTGGCACTTAGTGACCAGTTTTTGGGGTGGATATTCTCTCTAAAAGACGATGTTAGGATCGTTGGCCCACAGGAAGTAGTAGATATATTTATAAACGATATTAAAGCTGTAAAAGAGCTTTATGAATAATTGTTAAATATGGAGGAACAGTGTTTTGAACAGAGAAAGTGGAGTATTGATGCCGGTTTTTTCATTGGCTTCAAGATTTGGCATCGGGTGTTATTCAAAAGAGGCTTATGATTTTATTGACTTTTTAGAGAAGTCAGGTCAGGGATATTGGCAGGTTCTGCCTCTTGGACCAACAGGATATGGTAATTCGCCATATCAGCCGCTTTCTGCGTTTGCCGGGAACCCTTATTTTATATGCCTGGAGAAGCTTATTGAGGACGGACTTCTTACTTGGGATGATGTTAATGGCGTTGATTTTGGTGGAAATCCCGAGAGTGTAGATTATGGCAAGTTATATGAGAACAGATTTAAAGTGTTAAATGTAGCTTACGAGAATTTTCTGGAGAAGGGTGAAAGAAAAGAGTTTGATAAGTATATAAAGGAAAACTCGTATTGGCTGGAAGACTATGCATTATATCTGGTTATCAAAGATATTCAAAAAGGCAAATCCTGGCTTTGGTGGGACGAAGAGCTTAGAACCAGACAAAAGAGTGCGCTTGAAAAAATAAAAAAGGAAAACAAAAACGAGCTGGAATTCATTTGCTTCCAGCAGTATAAGTTTGATGAACAGTGGAAAGAGATTATTACATATGCGCATAAACACAATGTTAAGATCATAGGAGATCTGCCATTTTATGTAGCGATGGACAGTGCTGACAGCTGGTCACATCCTGAAGTGTTTGAGATGGACGATGATTTTCAGCCAAAGGCAGTGGCTGGATGCCCGCCTGACGCATTCTCTCCTACTGGCCAGTTGTGGGGAAATCCTATATATGATTGGG
>JAEEGL011640432.1_pt1 | contig 10974 bp, 20 predicted proteins | sample 9134231 | NCBI WGS metagenome assembly JAEEGL01 (sample SAMN16246548, study PRJNA631951) | gut metagenome | biome: gut microbiome; feature: rumen; material: fiber-attached | host: Bos | place: Iran: Karaj | collected 2018-10 | reverse complement strand
TGTGTAAAAATAAACATTTTTATATCCTTTGTTTACTAACTCTTTGGCTATGCAACTCCCTGATGTCGTTTTTCCGTTGCCAACTCCGCCATATAGAAACATCCCTTTGCTCCTGCGTGGTCGGAAGTTTTCAACCCATTGGCTAAATTTTTCCTTATGCTCGCAAGTCAAATTGCGTAACCGCTTGCCCATTTGTCTTCGGGTAAATCCTGCCTGTTTGTATTGTGTCCGCAATTCTTTTATTCGCAAAATTCTGTTTCGCTTTGCCTCTTTTGCCTTCTCCATATCTTCAACGCAACTGCAAGTATCTATCCATACAACTATTTTGTCGCCAACTTTTTTTTGTTCTTTTGGTTTTCCGCAATATTTGCAAACTTTTTTTTCTTCATTTGCACTCGTTGACGTGTCCGTGAGGCAATTTTTAATAGCTGTCTGTATATTTGTGTCATCTTCTTTTTTCATCGCTAAAATGCCTCGCTAACTTCTCTTAAAATAGAATTTCTATCTTTTCCTGCGGTGTCGCCAAAAATCTTTTTGTATACCCAATTATGTTTTCCGAGAACGGCATAGTGAGATTTATACTTTTTGCCCGAACTGGCTATGTAACTACTAAGCGTTTCAACGGCTTTGCTGAATTTATCTTTGTATAACTCTTGCAATTTGCTGATTTCGTCATCAGACAAAAGAATGTTTTTAAATTCTCCAATTTTCTTTTTTTCTTTTTTTTCTGCTGGCTGGCAACTCTTTTCAACGGTTTTGCAACTGTTACCTATCCCTTTGCTAACCGTTCCGAAATCCGCTATTTTTCCCTCTTTGTCGACGATTTCGTTTTTTTCCAAAATTTTTAAAACGCCTTTATGAACTGAAAATTTCGGGTTTAATTCTTCTGCGTTAACTCCGTATTGAAATTGAATAAAATCCGTCAAATAAAATTTCCCGTTAGGTAACTTAACGATTTGTTTTATAGCTAATATGTCTGCCTCCGTGATGTTTTCTCCTAAATAGAATTTTAAATTGCGGTAATTTGCCTCGAAAACTCCTGCGCAGTCGCAATTGCCAAAGATGTAAAACACTAATAATTTGTGCTTTGTCGGTAAATCTCCGAACCATTCTTTTTGCCAAATATCCGTGTCGAATAATCTCTTTGCCATTTTTCTACCTCACAACTATCTTTGTTGCTACTCTGTGGCTACTTCCGTATCCTTTGCCTTTAAGAGCGATGTTATTTGCCCTTAAAAGTTTCAAGAGTGTCGGTTTTGAAATTTGTAACTCCTCTGCTAACTCGTCATTTGTTGAGTTCAAATACTTTTGCTGTAACTCGTTCTTTGTCAATTCTAACATTTCCTACTTCTCCTTTTCATTTGTTTTTCTTTTCTTTGTATTGCTAAATATAAGGGAGGTATGCTCCCTTATATTCCTAATTAATATTGAATAAACTCGGTCGCCCAACTTTTCTATGGTATCCTGCTTTTTTGAGATACTTCCAAACTGTCGTGTAACTGGTGTTCAACATATCCGCTATTTCTTGAATTGTATTGTGTCTAGCGAGATTTAATAATTCTTCCTTTGTGATTTGTTTCATTTTTGCCATTTTATTTGCTCCTATGCTATTGTAATCTAATTATATAAAAAATATAAAAAAAATCAAATAATTTTTTTAAAAACTATAAACTTTTGTCAAATATATTCTCCGACTAATATGATGTTGCCGTTAAGAACATCTATCTCAACAGAATACAATTCTGCCTCTTGGTTTCCGCATACATCGCTGAAACGCACTTCAGCTTGCTTTGGAAGTTTCTTCAACTCCTCAATAATTTCTCCAGCTGTCAATGTATTTGTTTTTTCCTGCTTTTTCATATTCGCCTCAATTCATCTGGTTTTGCTCTTTTTGCTTTTTTGCAACTTCAACTGCCTCGTAAAACATTTTTTTTATGATTTGCAAATCCGCTATGTTGACGGTTTCCGCAACAGAACATATAAAACAGTTTGTCATCTCTGGGTTTTTCATACATTCATTGGCTATTTGTGTTGCAAATAATACTCTGGTTTCCGCTATCATTGTCCTATCCGTTGTGCAATAACTTTTTTACCATTAAATATATTTCTGGTTTCCATAAAAATAATATCATAATATCGGTCATCCTCATATTCTCGCCAATAACGCTTGCTGACTACTTTGCACGGTGTTATGCCTTCAAATACTATATTGTGCTTATCTCTAAGCCAACAAAAAAAATCCTCGCACCGCTTGCGGTTTCGCCAACTTAATTTGCATTTCTGGCGTATAATGAAATTGCTAACTCTGTATTGCCAACCTGCTACCATTTATGCCTCCTCTCCTGCTGGAAAGCCAATATGTTGCCATACGCTATCTTCAATAAAACAAAATCGTTTTGCCTTGATTTCTTCAAATAATTCTGGTGACACGATTTTTTCAACTGCCTCCTCTTTAATAACGCACATTTTCCCCGTTCTGTATGGGTTTTTTCCGCTCTCTCCGTCTCGAACAGAACAAAACATTATGCCCTGCTTCATAAGTTTTTTGCATTCGTCGCACGGCTCATAATCAATTGCGTGATTGTGCATTTGCTCAACTTCTCTGGCGTTTTTTGCTGTTAGTCTGGTGTTCATCACCAGTCCTTTGTCTTTTCCGCAAAAGTAACATTTGATAACTGCTACGCCTAATTTGTTTTCCGTTGTATTTGTCATAATATCCTCCTATTCTTCGTCGAAAACTGCTAAAACTCGTACAATTGAACCGTTGTCCAAGCCCTTTTGAAGAAAATTTTGGGCTTGGCTGTTTGTTCTGAAGGTTTTTACCTTCACAACTATTTGGTGTCTGCTGTTAAGTGCCATAAATCTAACTTTTGTCATTGCGTTTCTCCTATTTTTCGTTTATCGCTTTGCCTGTTTGTTTGAAGAATGTTTTTACTTCTTCCTGTGAAAGCGTCTTTACGCCATATTCTTGCAATTTTTTTGTTAATTCGAGTGGCGTGTAATTAACGCTCTTGCTGGGATACGGTGTTTGTATCACGTTTCCTGCTTTGTCTACTCCGAGCATAAGTATATGCCCGTCGTAATTTTTTCCTAAATAATTTTTCTTTGTCATTGCGTTTCTCCTGTTTGTCGTGTAACCAAAAAATCGTTTCTAAAAAAATTATAATCGAAAATGAAAAATTTTGCAAGTGTTTTTTAAAAATATTTTATAGTTTTTGAATAATTTTACAAAACTTAATAATTTTTTAAATATTTTTTCTTTATCTCTCGATAAATACCGCCTCTTTGCTATATCTTCGCAACTGCTCTAATAGAAGTCTGTTTGCAATTATTCTTTTTTCCGTTTCTGCCTCTCGGAAATGCAACAATTCTGCCTCATTTCGTGCCTCGTATTCTTTTTTGTTGGTTTCTTCTGACGTAATTATTTCTGCTATATCATCCGTATAGACCATAACGTAAATTTTCTGCTGGTAAATTTTCGCTTTCCAAATGCTGTGATGTTTGTCAACTTCTCGCAATTTGGTTTTTTCAACAAAATTTTTCAAAAAAATCTCTTTGTAAATTTTATCGTACATATTTGTATTTTCTTCTCTTCTAAAACATAATAGCAAATTTTAAAATTTTTGCAATATTTTTAAATAATTTTTTTTGCTTTTTTGTCAAAAATGCCTAACCGTTACCAAACTCTTACCTAACTCTTACCTAACTCTTATGTAACTCTTAAAATACTTAGTTTTATGCGTTTTTTGTAACCCTTGCCAAAGGGTTATCTAACTCTTTGGAAAGAGTTCATAATAAAGATAAAGATAAGGATAAAGATAAGGATAAAAATAATAGATATTTAACATTATATGTTTAATGTTTATTGTTTAACTCTTAACTCTTAACTTTTAATGTTTAATGTTTAATGTTTGAACTCTAAACTAAAAACTCTAAATTATAGGCAAAAAAAAAGCGGTATTATCCGCTCTGGTCTGATATGTAATTCTGGAAGTAAAATAAATAAGAAAGAGAATGAATGAACAAATACATATCGGTTAACTATCTGTAAATACCTCTAATCTGCCCTCTAAATCCGTTCCAAGCTCGTCAATATGTACCCAGCCGTTGCCTGTGCTTTTCGGGCTTTCAATTCTGTTTATCGCTAATAACAGCCCTTTTTGTTTTAATTGCGTTATTTCGCTATATAAATCTGCATTGCTGTGTAATGAATGGAGGTCAAATGCTTTCCCTAAACAATGTGCTGAACAATAAAGTGTTTTTTTGCTTTTAACTAGGTCATCTTGGTTGCTCCTAAATCCGCATTGCTTGTATTTCTTGCCTCCGAATACCCAGTCGTTGATGATAATTGAACAACCGTGCGTGCCTCGTATCGTGTCTAAATCTTTTTTGATATTGTCGGAAAAAAATCTCCAACAAAAATCTCCGTATTTGTAGTAAACAATTGGACTTACCAATTCTTGTATTTTGAAATACCTACATCTGTACATTTATGCCTCGTGAGTATTGTGGTCTGCAAATCTCTGGATGATAATATCGTAAATTTTATCTGTTTTTTCTTTGATGTCTTCTATGCTGGCGTTTGTTGCTGATATTTCGCTCTTTGTAACATATTTGTTGTCAATTTCTCTGTAAATTTCTGCTGTTTTTTCAAGCAACTGTGCTGGCGTAACAAAAATCTTGTTTTGGATGATAAAAACTATTGCAATGATAATGTACGGTGCAAATTCTTGAATGGTATCCATTTATCTTCTACTCCTGTCGGTATTGGTGGTAACTTATAATATTCTCGGTTGTGGAAAAGTTTTCTGAACGAGATTATGTCTGGGTTGCCCTTCGTTAAAATTCTAGGTATCTTCATAATTTTCCCTTTGTTTTTCCGTTTCTATAATAGCACATTTGAAAAAAATAGGTTTGCAGATTTTTTTGTCTGAAACCTATCGTGTGAACTATGAAAAAGATAAAGTTAATTTTAAGATGTTTGACGAGCCCGTGAGCGAACTTTTTGTTTTCTGCGTTAATTTGTTCGTGTAACAATATAAACTCTTGACGACGGACTTGCTGATTGCCTCATTTCCAGTATTTTTTTTCATTCTGTTCTATCGTATAAATTTTTGTCAAATCAAAAGGCGGATGATTTCCCCACCAGCCAAAATTGAAAAAAACTCCGAAACGGTATGTGTTATATACTCTGGCTGGTATCAATTCCGTTGCTTTCATACATCTTTTGAACATATTATCCATATCGTTCTTGCCTATGTCGATAAGCGTTATGTATTCTAACGGTATGTCGCTACATCTGTATTTGCCGTTTCTCTTTTGCAAAAATCTCTTTGCCTTCAATTCCTGCTCGGTAAGATTTATCCTAATCAATTGGTGATATTGGCAACCAAAGTCGTGTAAATGTGCTGGCATTGCGTTGTATTTTGATTTGCCTCCTGCTAACCAACTAATCCAGTCTGGTATTGAATAATTGTCTGTTATGTAATTGCGTGGAGTTAAATAAATTGCTCCGTCATAATCCATAAATAACTCGTTTTGCACCATAAGCCATTTATTCGGCTCTGGTCGCTGGTCTAAACTGCTGTTATCTGTCAAAAACTTTGCTATCATTATTCTACCTCGTAAGTGTTTGTCATCGGGTTAACTCGTATTTTTCCGTTGACTTGAACTATTACGCAAAACCAATTATGTTTTATAACTGAATTTTGGCTGTGTTCGTATGCTAATGGTTGCTTTTGTACTATAACCGAAACAATGTTTTTGTCGAATTTCATATCCTGCGTTGATGTGTATTCTTTGTCGTCGTTTTTCTCTTGTCCGAATACCGCACTTGTGCAAAGAAGTAAAATTGCTATTGCTAATAGTTTTTTCATTTTTGCCTCCTTATATTGCTTATGGGAGCGGTATCCCGTTCCCGTGCTAAACCTGTTGTGTGTTTTGCTGTGCTATATACATCTTCTGCATATATAAAGTTGAAAACTCGTCGTATAATTCATCCCATTCTGATTTCGACATAGGCTGAATGTTCGTTTGATGTTGTAAAAGCCATTCTTCCGTACATTCTTCTGCGTTGTAAAAGTTTGGAGTTGAATAAAAAATAACGAGTTGTGCTATATCTTGTGTCAATGCCCCTCTTTTGCTAACTTGTTTGTCTATTACGTCAAAACTTTGTTGTGCATTGGCATATCCTTTTGGTTCTAGCCTATAATTCCCTAAAGATGTAAGCATAAACTTTTGATAAAATTCTTTTTGTCTGATTTCTGCCTGTTCGTCTTCCCATTCCTGCGTTTTTAAAACATACTCCGTTCTATCAGTACTCAAAACATACTCATCGTCTGTTTCTTCAATCTTATCAAGATTATATGCTGATACGTCTAATTGTTGCTCTGTATAGAATTTAATTTTTTCACCTTGATATCCTAAAAACATTATGTATTATCCTCCCCTACTGCGCCAACAATACCAAATGTAATTCCTGTGGGAACTATATCATAATATGACAATTGAAATTTCTGCCCTTTTAAAACAGGAATATTAACTAACATAAATTGATTTGCAAGTGTCGCATGGCTTGATGACATTACACCTGCTGAGTTATTGCTTTGGATGCCTTGTAAATAAACAAAACTATCCGCCCCTCCTGCCAAACAAGCAAATATTATATAACCGTTTGCAACAGCAGTATACAATGTGTCAGTTGCTCCTAATGCCAATGGAAAACTTGTTACTGATGTAGGAAATCCAAGTTTAGTTAATTGCTGAATATCAGCTTTACTGTCTGAAAATAAATGTAGAGGTGCTTCGCTTAATATATTAACTACACTTTGAGCAACTGCGTGAAAAGATGCTATACAACAAATATATGCTTTAATCCAAGTGTTACCACTATCAGATGTATAATACCATTGGTTCTCACGGGTTATATATACTAATCTTGTTTGAGCGTCTCCTGTTTCAGTGCCTAAGAATACATTGGTTGTAATTATAAAAGTATATCTCATTAGCCATGTAAAGGTATTCCCGTCTTGGTCAAGAAATAAAAATACGTCCACATCGTCATTCTCGGTATAATTATAAACTTTACTTGTTGATGTTACTTCTATATTTTTAAGAGTACCATCGCTGTTAGTTCCGTTTGGGATTAAATATTTAATTCCTGAATTAACAACAATTCTTCCTTGCCAAAGCGTACATACACCATTCGGAGCTTCTAATATACAATTAGTTATCATTTTTTTGTTTAACAAACTAGCTGTGTCAACAGTTTGTAAATCAAAATAATCTCCTACTGCTTTATATGCTATTTCATACAAAAATCCTGCTCTTATATCTCCTGCGCCTGCTACACTACCATTAAGGTAAAGTGTTTTCGCGCCTAAATTATTCACATTTATGGTAGTTGTACCGGAATTGGTCGCAGAAGCAACAAACCTTGCCCTTAAACCATTTGTAAGAATACTTGGCGCAACTCTTGGAGATACTGCGCTTAAAATAATCGCATTGGCAGTTCCGGATGTAGAGTAAAAATCAGCGTCACCAACCATTTGGCTAACAGCTTTTGTAACTTGTGTTAAATCGCTACTACTGGCTGTTTGTCCAGATTTGTTGATTAAATTTTCCAATTCATCGGGTATTTGGTTAAATTCGCTTGCTGATAACGCACTTCCAGTAACTTTTGATACTATTTCCATTTGTTTTCCCTCTTTTGTGCTATATGTATATTATATCACAATTTGCTGGTCGTATGAGTTTATACACTTTTTTAAGTAACGATATGTCTACATCCGTAAACCATATCGGGAAATACATTGTAAATTCCTGCGGTGGCTCGAAATCCAAAAACTTGCAAACTATATTGTATCTTGGGTCAGTATAAGGTTGGTATTCTGTTTGCGTACACGGACGAACTCGCACATTAAATCCAAATAAGCGTGCTATGTATTCCCAGTCTTCATATTGGTCTGCTCCCTCCATTGCCTCTTTGATTTCCAAATTAAATCTGCGTTGTTCAATGGTTTTTCCGTCAACAATAAAAATGCCGTCTTCATCGGGTATGCCGTAATCTGCCTCCCAATATTCAAGAAGGTCAACAGTCGTGTATATATTCAATTCTCTTCTCAACCATTCATTTTGGTCTTCAATGTTCTGAAATTCCTGCCCAACAGCAATAAGCAAATTCCGAAGGTTGCTTCCTTCAATATATTTGCCCTCCCACGCTTTGCCGTTTGGGAGGTATCTTGCTAATAAATCCGCTTGATTTTGTAAAATACTCTCGTTTGCCATACTTTATTCCTATAAGAATGTAACTGTACCCATTACCGCTAATTGTCCAGATGTAACTGCTATGTCCGTGCTGGGTGCGGTCAATGTGTATGTATCTAACTGTTTTCCGCTCTCTAAGTCGAATGAATATTGAATTGCCGATTTCAACTTGTCTAAACTTACGGATGTTCCTAAATCAATATTGTTTGTAAACATTTGTCTTATGCTATTGATTATTGCCGTTCGCATTGTCGGCGTGTCTGGCGTAATTGAAGAAAATGTTATATCAACTGCTACTTTTGTCGGTGCGTATACAAATATATCGGCTGGGTCATCTTTTACGGTTCTCATTGCGTCAACTGCGTTCTTAACTTGCTGTATCTCTGTGGCGTCTGGAATAATATCAACATCATTATCCCTGCAAAAATAAACTGTAACTTGTCCAACATCTGGCGTACATTCTTGTACCCATACCCTTGTGACGCCTTCAATAGATTTTGCTACGGTCGTTATGTTTGCAACATTAAAATATGTTATCGGGTGCTGGTAACGATAAACAACTCGTTCCTTCCATTCCTCGTATGTTTCGTCATTCGTGCCTCCTGATATATCTGAAAACATTGTATAAGCGTTGCTACTAAGTCCTGCTATCTGCGTTTCTATCGCCAAAGCGTCGCCATTAAATAATTGCGTGTCCGCTCCTGCTGTTTGCGATAAAACATCCAAAACTGCGATACTAGCAGTTGCCGTGCCTGTGTTATTTTCTGTTGCAACTGTTATCGTGTCTATTTCATAAACAAATTGGTTAAAATCGGTAACGGCTATCGGGAAAGTGCCATTGTATATTGCCGTACTGCAACCAGATATTGTAATTGGTATGTTGCTCGCAAAGTTATGATTACTTGCTGTCGTAACGGTAACTATTCTGCCGTTGCTTGTGATTTTGCTTATAGAAATGCTTTGTTGGTTTACGCTAACTGACTGCGTTGTTTGGTATTTGTTTCCGTTTGCTATAAATATCGTACCTATCGGAACAACTGTATTCTGTATGCCGTTGATAACGCATTTTCCCTGCGATGTTGTCGCTAACTTCTTTGGCAAATCTTTAAGTTTTGCGAACGGCTCTAACGCTGTTTCGTTCTTAACCGTTGTAACAAAAGAATTTGGAATAATATCAAGTTTTAATTGCATATTGTTATCGTTGCTAAGGTTTGCCATTGCAACTATCAAACTATAAATGAAGTTGTTCTGGTCTGTCGGATTTAATTCTCCTAGCACGCTCTTAACGTAAGTCTTTAATCGGTCTATTATTTGTTGCGTTGTCGGTGGTGTGTATGCCATATATTGCTCCTATTGCTTGTATAAACTATTATTCCAAGCGTCATACCTATATTTATCCACTTCTCCGTTTTTACCGTGTATTTCAATGTTGATGATAATGCCTTTGGATGTACGCTTGCCGTCAACTAATATTGTTTTAACAAAATTCTCGTCGATAAAGTATTTCAATGCGTTTCTGCAATAGTCTATCGCTCTGTTCAACGCTCCGCTATCGTTTCTGGCTTGCTCTAAAAGCCATAATTTGCTCCCATTTCGCTTTGGCGTAAATAAATCAACTATCGTGCCTCTTTGGTTTTCTGGTCGTGGCACTTCGCTGGTGTCTGCCCTGCCGTCTGATAAAAGTGCTAAATTCAAGCCCGTATCCCAAGAATTGTCCGCTCTTAAATCGCCAACGCTGGTCGTTGCAAGGTCATAATATCCTTTATCTTCTCTGAACAATAATTCTATGTCGGTAAATAAATCTTGTTTCATAATGACAATATTATAGCATATCAAAAAAAATTATGAGTTAATTGCTATACCTTTGCGAGTTGTAACGGTGTGGCTACTGTCGAGGTCTACTCCGTTGCCTGCTTGTAATATCGCTCCGAATGCCGTGCCTGTTACCGTCAAATTGCCTGTCATTGTTGTATTTCCTACAATGCTCGTATCTCCGTTGATAAAAACTTTGCCGTTTATGGTTGTATTAGGGCTTGTAAGCGTTGTATCTCCTGTTACGTTGATAGTGGCGTTGCCCTTTATCGTTATATTTGCGTTTTCGTCAACGTCTAATTTAATATCCTTCTTTGCATATATGTTAATATTGCCTTCTTTGTCGTAAAGAGTTGAACTCTCTGTTTTATCGTTGTAAATAAATATTTCTCCGTCTTCATTCAAGAAAATGTGTGATTTTGTGAGGGTATTGTATATCATCACTTCTCCCTCTTTCAAATCTCTTGGTCGGTTGTTTACGTCATCCTCTGCGCCTAACAAAAATTCCTCTTGTCCATTCGCTTGAATAACCATAACTAAACTGCCTGTCGGTGCGTTGCCGTAAAATCCGTAATGACCTAATTTACCGCAATTCTTAACTGCGTCATAACTCTGTATTTGCATTTGCGGTATCGGGTTTTTGCTATCTCCGCTGGTATCTGGTATTGGCATTGATTTAATTGCTATTCTTGTAATGTTTTTTGCGTCTTTTCCCATATCTAAAATCCTAAAATATCCTGCATTTCTTTGTCCGTCAACATTTTTTCTTTGCTTTTTTTCTTGGATGATGATTTTTTGGCTGTTTTTGTCTTGTTTGTTCTGCCGTTAACTTCATCCAAACTTGCTTGGAGCGTGTAAGCGTCGCATAAAGCCAACTCAATTGATGTTGTACTCCCG
>JAEEGL010207395.1_pt1 | contig 10974 bp, 7 predicted proteins | sample 9134231 | NCBI WGS metagenome assembly JAEEGL01 (sample SAMN16246548, study PRJNA631951) | gut metagenome | biome: gut microbiome; feature: rumen; material: fiber-attached | host: Bos | place: Iran: Karaj | collected 2018-10 | reverse complement strand
GAAAGGCCTCGTCCTGCGACTCTATGAGACCGAGGGCCATCCCGCCACGGCCAGTGTCTCGCCCTTCTCCGCTCTCGGCGTGCTCGACGGCACCGCCGTCAACTTCCACGAGGAGCCCACCGGCGAGCCTACCCCGCGCGAGGGGGCCGCCATTCTTGTCTCCCTCCCGCCGCACGGCATCCGCAGCGTCCGCCTCGCCTAGTATTTCGTCCGACAAGGCCAGACATATTGCGGCCCGTCCGGCGTCCGGCGTACGCGCCGTCCGCCGCGATGCAACGCGACGCCGACGGTGCCACACCCAAAATCCGATTGTCCAACCGCCCGGAATCCGCTATACTGAACGAAAAAGCAGAATACCGTCGACGCCCTATGTTTTTCCCCATACGCTTTCGTCCACCGACCTTGGTTGCCATCCTTCTGGCCGTGTTCTTTGCCGCGTCCGGCGTCCGCGCCCAGTCCATGCACAACGCGCCCGGCCGCCCCGACACGACCTCCTACGACAATCTTCTCGAAGAGTATTCCGCCCCGGATTGGAAGCAGACCGGCTGGTTTCACTACCCCAAGAAGCGGGCACCCGACGAGCAGCTCGCCTACGCGCGGGAACTGGAGGCACGGGGCCGCTTCTCGAAGGCCTGCGACGAGTACGACGACCTGGTCCGCGCCTGGGGCTATGCCCCCGAGGCCCCCGTCGCCCAGATGGCGCTCGCCCGCCTCTACGAGGAGCGCGACCGCAAGCCCGACGCCTTCCGCGAGTACCAGTACGCGCTGCTGATGTTCCCCAACGCCATCGCCTATGAGGATACCGTCCGCCGCCAGATGGCGCTTCTGCGTGCCATGGAAGGCGAGTTGGGCACCGGCTTCCTGGGATTCGGGGCGTCCATGGACGCCGAGGACATCGCCAAGCTCTACGGCGTCGTCGCGCGCAACGCCCCCGCCGGCGAGATCGCCCCCGAATGCCTCTTCCGCATGGGCGAGCTTTACGCCGGCGAGCATAGCAAGCGCTACGACCTCGCCCTCGAGCCCTTCGAGACCATCACCGCGCGCCATCCCCGGAGCGTATTCGCCCCTGCCGCCGCTTTCGGCGCCGCCCGCGCCCGCGTCCTCCTTTCCCGCAAATACCCCCGCGACGAGAAGCGCACCCGCGCCGCCCTCCAGTCCATCGACGCCGTTCTCGCCGGCTTCGCCCAGCGGCTCCCCGATCCCGACGAGGCCGTCCGCACCCTCCAGGCCTGGCGTGAGGAGGTTTCCGGACGACTTTCCCATGCGGTGTTCCAACAGGCCGAGTTTTACGATACAATACGACGCAAGCCGGAGGCGGCCATCTCCGCCTACCGCCGGTTCCTTGAACTCCATCCCGACGCTCCCGACGCCGAAAAGGCCCGCCGCCGCCTCGCCGAGCTGGAGTCCTCCAGCCCCTCTCCCAACCTCTCCCCCTCCACAGCCCCATGAAGCACCTCTCCCTCCTCTCCCTTTGCCTCGTCCTCGCCGGTTGCGCCGGTAGCTACCAGCTCGGCACCACCCTGCCCCCCGACCTGCGCGACGTCTATGTCCCCGCCATCGTCAACGAGTCCACCGAGCCCACCCTCCACCAGGTCGCCACCCAGAAGCTCCTGCGCGAAATCCAACGCGACGGCACCCTCAACCTAGTCTCCGACGAGATGTCCGCCACCACCGTCCTCGAAGTCATCGTCCGGGACCTCGACATGTCCGTCGTCACCTACCAGACCAACGACAAGCACACCGGCCGCGAATACCGCGCCACCGTCCGTTCCCACGTCGTCTTCCGCAAACGCGCCACCGGCACCGTCCTTTATGAGGGCAACCCCATCGGCGAGGAGGAGTTCGACGTCGGCGGCGACCTCAACTCCGCCAAACGCCGCATGATGCCCAAGGCGTGCGAGGATCTCGCCAAGAACATCGTCAACGAGTGCATCAGCATTTGGTAGTTCGAGAGTCCGAGAGTCCCGAAGTCCGAGAGTCCGAGAGTCCCGAAGTCCGAAGCCTGAAGCCGCCATGAAAACGAACGCACACCATTTTCTCTCCGTTCTCGTTCCGCTGCTTCTTCTTGCCGGTTGCGCCACGCCCGAGGCGCCCGACGCGGACGCGGCGGCGACCGCCGCCCGAACCTCGCCAGCCCTTCTGCGTGCCCGCGCCCTCTACGACGAGGGACGTCTCTCCGACGCCATTGTCGCCGTCTCCGAAATCGCCCGCAAGGATCCTCTCGCCCCCGGCCTTGTCCAGTTGGAGAGCGACATCATGGCCGCGCTCTCCGAGACCCGCAAGAACGCCACCAACCTCCGTTCCCCCGCCTCCCGCGACCGTCTTCTGGACGAGGTCCTCGAACAGGAGATCGCCCCCGCCTCCTACCGCGTCCGCCGGAACATCCGCGGCGACGAGACTCCGCTGCGCTCCGACCCCACCCCCATGCAGGAGGCCCTGCGCAAGAACGTCACCGTCCACCTTGAGAACGTCGATCTGGCCGCCTTCGCCTCCCAGATCGCCACCACCGAGGGCATCAACATCGTCGCCGACTCCGACCTCGGCGGCGCCTCCATCACCATCCACGCAGAGGACACCCCCCTCGTCGAAATCCTCGACTACGTCGGCCGCAACCTAGGCGTCGTCTTTTCCGTCGGCGACAATCTCATCTGGGCCACCGCCAGCGAGGAGACCACCTCCTCCCTCCCGCTCGAGACCCGCATCTTCCGTCTCCGCAAGGGCCTTGTCGGCGACGAGATGGTCCGTCCCGCCGCCGGCGGTGGTGGCGGCGGTGCCGGTGTCGGCGGTGTCGGCGGCCGTTCCCAGATGTCCGCCTCCGCCGCCCCGAAGCTCGACGGCGGCGCCTCCAGCCCCTCCGTCATCGAGGTGCTCTCCCGCTTCGTCCCGCAGCCCGAGGGCGCGGACATCTACTTCAGCGACAAGGCCCACGTCCTCATCGTCAAGAACACCCGCGAAAACCTCGCCGCCTCCGAGGACCTCATCGAAGCCCTCGACATCGTGCCCCCGCAAGTCCTCATCGAGGCGCGCTTCATCAGCACCTCCGTCGCCGACCTCTCCGAGCTCGGTCTCGACTGGGTGATCGACGACAACTACGTCCTCGCTGGCGGCAACCGCTCCCGCGACCGCCGCGTTCGCGTCAACCAGGGCGCCTCCCTTTCCGGAACCCCCTTCGAGAATGCCGCCATCGGTGGAAACTTCACCTTCCAGGGCGTCCTCACCGATCCCCAGTTCCGCGCCGTCCTCCATGTGCTGGAATCCTCGGGCACCACTCGCACGCTCTCCGTCCCCCGCGTCACCGCCCTCAACAACCGCCCCGCCTACATCCGTGTCGGCGAGGACTTCCGCTACTACGAGGAATACGACCTTGAGGACTATGAGGACACCGACTCCAACGGAAACGAGGTCACCCGCACCAAGCTTGTTCCCACCGGAACCCCGACCCTTGAGGAGCTCGGCATCGAGCTTACCGCCACCCCCTCCGTCGGCGCCGACCTGCGCACCATCAACCTCGCCCTCATCCCCGAGATCAGCGCGTTCGTGAAGTGGGAGTACTACGAGGCCAGCGGCGACGCCTCGGACAACAACAACGACGACAATGACGATACCAGCGACCTTGTCGACGGCGGCTCCGGCCTTGTGAAGCTTCCGATCTTCAGCCGCCGCCACATCGAGACGGACGTCGTCGTCCAGAGCGGCGAGACGGTCATCATGGGCGGCCTCATCACGAGCACCCGCACGAAGAACCGCGAAGGCGTTCCGTTCCTTTCCAAGATCCCGTTCATCGGGCAGCTCTTCCGCCACGACACCATTGACGAGGACCGCCAGAACCTTATCATCTTCGTCACCGCGACGCTCATTTCTGACCGCGGCGAGGAACTGGTTCCGCTTGACGATTTCCTCACCGAGGACAACGTCATCCACACCGGTGTCGGGGCCACGCCCGCCCCGGGCCTAAGCGAGGAGGCCGAGGTGCCGGTCGAGGAAGCCCCGGCCGATGAGCCCACGGCCACCCAGGCCCCGGCCGCCCAGGCCCCGGCAGAGGAGGTCCCGGCCGGTGAGGCCCCGGCCGGCAACCAGTAACGGTTCTTCGGGCGAAAAGGGTTCCTTACTCCGCGCCGCCGGCCGGCATGGACCAGCCGTGCAACGTCTCGGGCGTCTCCGTGCCGTACTCCTGCGTCCAGCCGTTGACGAAACCAAGCGCGTCCAGGCAGTCCGTGACGCGCGCGTATTCCTCTCGGGTGACGGGGCGGTCCCAGCCCGGCGTGGCGGGGGCCTTGTGGACGGGGGTGTACTGCGACATGACGCTCACATGGACGTCGGTGCCGAGCGTGCGGGCGATCCAGCGGAGCGTCTCGCAGGCCTCGCGGGCACGGTTCGGAAGGACGAGGACGCGGCAGATGAGGCCGCGCCGGGCGATGCCGTCGGGGCCGACGTCGAGCGGGCCGATGGTGCGCCAGGCCCATTCGGCGAACGCGCGGGAGGCGGAGACGTAGTCACGGGCGCGGGATCCTTCGGCGGCGGAGTCCGGCGAGGCGTAGCGCAGGTCGGTGAGGACGATGTCCAGGAGGCCTCGGTAACGCTCGGCGGTCTCGACGCGCTCATAGCCGCTGGTGTTATAGACGAAGGGCAGGCGGATGCCGGCCTGGTCGCGGACGAGGGCGGCGGCGGCGGCGATCTGCGGAAGCCACATCGTCGGGGTGACGAGGTTGAGGTTGTGGGCGCCGCGCGCGGCGAGGTCGAGAAAAATGTCGGCGAGGCGCTGGACGGAGACGACGGCGCCCTTGTGCTCCTGGCTCCAGGGGAAGTTTTGGCAGTAGAGGCAGCCGAGGGTGCAGTGGGAGAAGAAGACGGTGCCGGAGCCTCGGGTGCCGGAAATGGGAGGCTCTTCGCCGTCGTGGAGTCCCCAGCGGTAGACCCGGACATCGGGGCCGGCGCCGCAGAAGCCGGTGGCGCCGGAAAGCCGGTCGACGCCGCAACGGCGTGGACAAAGCTCGCAGCGGGCGAGGTCGCCCGGTTGGCCGGTCATTGGTAGTCCTTCTGCGAGAAACGCACGCCGAGGACCTTCAGGTGCAGGTCCTCGAACTGCCTGCGTTCGGCGCGCGGGAGGGCGTCGGCGTTGCGGGCGATGGTACGGACGAGCTCGGCGGCGAGCGAGGTCTTGTTCTGGCGCTGGTAGAGGGCGGCGAGGTGGAGGTGGACGCGCATGTCCTCGCCGAAGAGGGAGAGGGAGCGCTGGAACGCGGCCTCGGCATCGTCGAACTGGTCGCGGGACATGAGCACGAGGCCGCGCGTGTCCCAGAGCTCGTAGGCGTCGGCGGCGTCGGGGAGCTGGAAGGCCTGCTGGATGCGCAGCTCGGCCTCGTCGAACTGCTCGCGGTGGCAGAGGACGTCGGCGAGGTCGTTGAGGCTGGCGATGGTGGGCTCGCGCTCGACGGAGCGGCGCAGATAGGCTTCGGCGCCCTCATAGTCGCCGTCGTCGATGGACAGGGAGCCGAGGATGTAGTTGGCGAAGGGGGCGTTGAGGTCCTGGCGGAGAATCTGCTTCGCGTGCTCCCTGGCGTGGGGCTTGTCGGCGATCTGGAAGTCGAGGGTGAGGATGCGGTTGAGCAGCATCACGTTGGAGGGGCGGGTGCGGAGGGCGCGGACGTAGAAGTCGCGGGCTTCGGTGCGCCGCTTGCGCATGTTGACGTCGGAATCGGACGCCTCGGTGACGCCGGTCGCCTCGTGCCCCCCCATCTCGGCGAACATGGCTTTGGCGATGAGCGTCTGGTAGGCCTCGGTACCGGCGTGGGTCTCGAGGACCTTGATGGCCGCGGCCATGGCGGCGGAGTCCTTCTGCTCGAAGTAGAGGCTGCAAAGCATGGCCCAGGCGGAGAGGTTCTGCGGGTCGGCGTTGACGATGGTCTGGAGGATGGAGCGGGCGCCGATGTCGTCGCCCTCGACGCTGTGGATGACGGCGTCGGCGAGCTGGCGGGAGACGGGGGGCTCGCCGGCCTGCTCGGCGCGGGCGAGGTATTCGCGCGCCTTCTGGGTGTCGCCGCGGAAGGCGAAGATGTGGACGAGCCCCATGAGGGCCTCGCGGTTGCCGGGATCCTCGACGAGCATCTCGAAGTAGAGCTTCTCGCTCTCGTCCGGGCGCGCGGCGGCGAGATGGAGCCGCGCCATGGCGGACTTCATGCGGGCCTTGGTGTGCTCGGGCATGGTTTTCTCGGCCGCGACCAGGGCCTGCATGGCGAGGTTCGGCTGCCCGGTGTTGGCCCACGTCCAGCCGAGGATGGCGAAAAAGGACGGATCCTCGACGTAGCCGAAATAGCGCGAGAGGGACCACACGCGCATGGTGGCGGTCAGGTTGGCGTCGAGCTTGCGGTTGATGTCGTTGAGCGCCTCGCGGGCCTCGGCCTGCCGATCCGCGGGCTCCCGGTCGAACACCTTGGAGGCCCAGTTGAGCGTCGCCGAGATGTTGGCGGGATCGAAGGCGTGGACCTTCGTGTAGATCTCGTAGGCGGAGTCCGCCAGAGCCTTGCGGCGGTCCTCGGAGAGCGACTCGTCACGGGAGAGACGGGAGATGGAGAACCCGAGGTTGTTGCCGACGAAGCTCAGCTGCGGGCGGAAGAGGAGGTCGCGGTACACGCGGGCGAGATGCGACGGGGCGTCGCCGGGAATCTTGCGCTCGCGCTCCTTGTCTTCGAGGGCCGGAATCGCGTCGAAATTGGCCCGGAACTCCTCCCATACGGCCTCGTGCTCCGCGAGCGCGGCGGCCGGGTCGATGGTCTCCCGGAAAACCGCCGGCGTTTCGCCCAGGAAGAGGAGCTTGTTGGGGCGCATCTGGAGGTTTCCAAGCTCCCAGAAATCCGGGAACCGCGCCATCGCCAGGTCGCGCGTGGCGGACTCCGGGTGGGTGAGCCACTCTTGGATGAGCGACTGAAGGCCGAGGTTTGCGGCGTTGCGCAGCGTGACCTCCTTCAGGAGGGGGCGCGCGATGCGCAGGGACAGCGTGCTGGAGTTGAGGCAATGGACCGTGATGCCGCGCTCCCGGGCGCGGATGAGCAGCATGTCGTCGTAGAGCCCGTCCGTGACGAGCCACTCGCGGCCGTCGAGGCTGTCCAGCATCCGGTCGGAGTAGAGCGTGTACATCCGGGCGTTGCGGTTGGAGGTCTCGCGGAGGTTGGAGGCCGCGGCATAGGCGGCGAGCGCCAGGAACGCGATGGCGATCACGGCCGAAAGCCGCGGGGCGAGGCGCTGCAGCCCCGTCCTTTCCGCGCCGGCCAGCAGATGGATGGGCAGGAGACAGAGGTAGGCGGCGACGTAGCCGTACGTCATGGCGGTGAGGACGTACGGCACGATGGTGGTGTTGCCGGTGCCCATGAACCGCCAGGGGGAGGCGCGGAAATCGGTGACGACCATGATGACGATGACGGCGATGACGAGGTGGAGCCCGTAGAAGCTCCAGGTGTTCTCGCCGTTGAGGGCGCGGCGGGCCGCGATGAGCGAGGCCGCCCACGGGGCGATGGAAAGGCCGATCAAAATGAGCCAGGGCGCCTGGGAGAGGTTGCCGCGGGTGCCGCGCGTCAGGGCGTTGGTCATGCGGCGCGCGCAGTTCCAGAAGCCGGTGTAGCCCGTGAGGCGGAACCCGTCGCTATGGACGAAGGCGTTGGCGGCGAGAGGCAGGAGGCAGAGCCCGAGGATTCCGGCCAGGACGGCCACCTCGATGGCCGGGAGGGGACGGACGCGCTCTTCCACCCACAGGAAATAGAAGAAGAGAAAGAGGAGAAGCGGGAAGAAGTCGAGGAAGGCGGAGGTCTGCGCCATGCCGGCGGCGTGGACGAATGCCCACAGGGCAAGCCAGGGAAGCCGGCGCGTGCGGAAATACCGGAGGAGAAGGTCGGCCGAGAGGAACAGCCACGCGATGTAGAACGTGTGGTAGTAGACGCGGGTGGAGGCGATCCAGAAGGGAATGCAGAAAGCGAGGGCCAGGGCGGCGGCGGTGGCGCCCAGACGGGCCGCCCGCGCGGCGTGCCGCTGGGCCTCCGGAAGGCGCGACGGGGGAAGGTGGCCGATCTGCGTGGGCTCGATGACGAGCGTGAGGAGGCGGTACATCACGCGCCAGCAGAGGAAGACGGCCAGGGCGCCGAACACGGCGCTCGCCACATTCATGCGCCAGACCATGCCCTCTCCGGAGCCCGCCACGAGGCCCATGAGACGGTACCAGAGGAAATGAGAGGGCGAAGTGTTCGGCTTGGCGCCGATGGCGGTGGCGGCCAGGGAGGCCGGCGTGCCGGGAAACGCTCCGGGCTGCAACGTGAACAGGTAGGCGCCAAGGGAAAGGGCCAGCAGAATCCAAGGCCAGATTCCGTCGCGCAGGGATTGGAACGGGCCGTTCCGAAACGGGTTGACGCTGTACTGGGAGTCGCTGGTTCGTTTGGATGGCATGGGTCTGTCTGTCTCCGTGGAGGTGGGAGGAAAACGGGACGGCCTAGGCCTCCCCGTACAGCTCCTCGAAGGCGTAGGACATCATCTCCACGCCCTCCTCAAGCTCGTCCTCGGTCACGTTGAGCGGCGGGAGGAAGCGCAGCACGTGCTCGCCGGCGACGCAACAGAGCAGGCACTGCTCGCGGAACGCCGCTGCGACCTCCTTGGCCGACCCCTTCACGACGAGGCCGACCATGAGGCCGCGGCCGCGGACCTCGAGCAGGTCGTCGTATTTCTCGACGAACGGGGCCAGCGCCTCGCGGAACTTCCGGCCCATCTCGTCGGCGTGCTCGATGAGCCCCTCCTCCTCGATGACCTGGATTTGCGCGAGCGCGGCGGCTGTGGCGAGCGGATTGCCGCCGAAGGTCGAGCCGTGCGATCCCGGCGTGAAGACGTTGGAGAGCCGCGGCGTGGCGAGCAGCGCGCCGATGGGCAGGCCCGCGCCGAGCGCCTTGGCGAGCGTGCAGGCGTCCGGGCGGATCCCCGCGTGCTCCCACGCGAACCACTTGCCCGTGCGGCCCATGCCGCACTGCACCTCGTCGCAGAGCATGAGGAGGTTCCGCTCGTCGCAGAGCGCGCGCACGCCGCGCAGGAATTCGTCCGTGGCCGGAAGAACGCCGCCCTCGCCCTGGACGGCCTCGAGCAGGATGGCGACCGTCTTGTCGCCCACGAGCGCCTTGACGGAGTCGAGGTTGTTGTACTCGGCGAAACGGAAGCCGATCATGAGCGGATCGAAGCCGGCCTGCACCTTGCTCTGGCCGGTGGCGGAAAGCGTGGCGAGCGTACGGCCGTGGAAGGAGTTCTGCATGCAGATGACCTCGTAGCGGCCGGACTCGTGCCCCCAGAGGCGGGCGAGCTTGATCATGGCCTCGTTGGCCTCGGCGCCGGAGTTGCAGAAGAACACCTTGCCGCCCAGACCGATCTCGGAGAGCTTCTTCGCGAGCAGGCACTGGTTGACGTTGTAGAAGAGGTTGGAGCAGTGGACGAGCGTCTGCGCCTGGTCCTGGATGGCCGCGACCACCTTCGGGTGGCAGTGCCCCGTCGCCTGGACGGCGATTCCGCCCGTGAAGTCGAGGTACTGCATCCGGTCGGCGTCTTTGACCTTGCACCCTTTGCCGCTGACGAGCGTGAGGCTCGGCACGTAGGTGTTCATGACGTACTGGGAGTAAAGGGAGGCGATTTCTTCGTTGGTGCTCATGGTCGGAAAATGTCGAAACTACGGGGAAACGGGTAGAATACCACAGGCCGCGCACGGTGTCGATAAGATTTGGTGGCGGTCGCCCCGAACTACGACTCCACCGTCTCGCGGATGGTGTAGACAGGCTTGCGTTGCGACTCGAAGTACGTGCGGGCGTTGAGCTCCGCGTTGAGCCCGATGACGAAGAACTGCATCGCGAAGCCGAGGAACATGAAGGGCGCGATCACCCAGAACGGGCGCTTGACGAGCAGCGTGTCGCCGAACCACGCCCCGCCGTGGAACAGCGAGACGACCCATTCGAGCCCCACCACCCCCAGCATCAGCGCGCCGGCCAGCAGGCACCAGCCGCCGATCTTGCCGAACAGGTGCATCGGCTTGTTGCTGTACTTGAGCAGGAAGCGCATCGTGATGCAGTCGAGCACCACGCGCGGGATTTTCGCCAGCCCGAACAGCGCCCCGTACTTGGACGTGCCGAACTCGCGCGCATGGTGGTGCACCGGCATCTCCACGATCTTCGCGCCCACCCACTTCGCGTGCGCCACCACGAAGCGGTGCATCTCGCCGTACAGATGGAAGCCCTTGACCACCTCGCGGCGGTAGACCTTCAGCGAGCAGCCGTTGTCATGGATCGGAAGGCTCAGATAGGACTGGATGAAGCCGTTGAACACGCGCGAGGGGAACGTGCGGACGGCGGAGTCTTTGCGGTCCTTGCGCCAGCCGCTCACCACGTCCGCCCCCTCCCGCTCCATGCACTCGACCATGGCCGGGATGTCGGCGGGGTCGTTTTGCAGGTCGCCGTCCATGGTGACGACGATGTCCCCGCGCGCCAGATCGAAGCCCGCCGCAAGCGCGGCGGTCTGGCCGAAATTGCGGCGGAAGCGCACGAGCCGCAGTCCCCGGTAGCGGGCGGCCTGCTCTTTGAGCGTCTCCCAGGTGCGGTCCTTCGAGCCGTCGTCGACGAGAATCACCTCGTAGCGGCGGCCCATGCCCGAAAGCACGCCGTCCAGCGCCGCGCACAGCGGCGGGACGGACTCCTCTTCATTGTAAAGGGCGACGGCGACGGAAATTTCGGGGTTCGATTCGATCATGGGGAGTCCTACGCGGTGTTTCCGCCATTGTAGCCCAATCTTCCCTTTGGGACAAGACCGAAGACGCCCCGCGGGATCTGTCGCGTCGTCGCGAAAAAAAAACGCCGCCCCGCGGGAAGCGGGACGGCGCCTTGGATGTCCGGGATTCGGAAGGGGACGGGTTACATCATTCCGTCCATGCCGCCGGCACCGGCACCGCCGTGGCCGCCGCAGTTGCAG
>JAEEGL017105778.1_pt1 | contig 10975 bp, 12 predicted proteins | sample 9134231 | NCBI WGS metagenome assembly JAEEGL01 (sample SAMN16246548, study PRJNA631951) | gut metagenome | biome: gut microbiome; feature: rumen; material: fiber-attached | host: Bos | place: Iran: Karaj | collected 2018-10 | reverse complement strand
TGCCGAGCCCGAGGCCTGATCCAGGCGATAATGATTGAAAAAGCTCCCCCGGTCATCGGACCGGGGGCGCTTTTTTCTTTGATCAGGATATCCTGGAGTTGATCCAGTTGAGGATATCGCGGGACACGTCGCGATAATTGATCTCCTTGAGAGTTTCATGTCTTGCTTCGGGATAGAGGCGGATCGTAACATCCCGCATCCCCACGTCACAGAACATCTTATAGGCTCTTTCCACGCCTTTTCCGTATTCGCCGACGGGATCGGCTGCGCCTGACATGAAGTAAACCGGCATCGCCTTGTTCATCTTCGCTGCGTTTTCTTTGCTGGAGACGAACTGGATGCCCTCCATCATGTCCCGGTACAGTCCGCATTTTCCGACAAAGCCGCACAGAGGGTCGTCAATGTATTTCCGCACGTTTTCCTCATCACGGGAGAGCCAGTCAAAGTCCGTATAACGGAACTTGATCTTATTGTTGTATGAGCCGAAAGCGATGTCATTAAGCATTTGCCCGTCCCCGCGCGCGCCGAGCTTTTTGACCTGCCATCCGGCAAGCCAGAGACCGCCTTTGACCATGAGGGGATTCTGCTGTGCGGTGCCGCTGATGATCGCGGCGTCGCAGTCGTCGGGATAGCGAATGAGATAGGTTCGCGCAAGAAAACTGCCCATGCTGTGGCCGAAGAAGACATAGGGAACGTCGGGATACCTGGCCTTCATCGTGTCATGGACGGTCTTAAGATCGTCCACGATCCGCCACCAGCCGTCCTTTTCGGCAAAAAAGCCCTTGTCCTCGTCGCGCTCGATCGACTGGCCGTGGCCGAGATGATCGTCTGCGGCAACGGCAAAACCGTTTTCCGCCAGGAAACTCATGAATTCCTCATAACGATCGGCGTGCTCGGCAACACCGTGGGCGATCTGAACGACGCCGCGCACATCGCCGTCGGGCGTACAGGTCTTGACACGGATGCGGTTGACCCCGGTGCTGGAGATAAAATAGAAATTGTCAAATGTCGGCATGACGGTTTCCTCCTTTCAAGAATAAAACGTTTCTGAAAAATCCGCAGGGAAGCGCGCGCCCCCTGCGGATCAAATCATTCGCCGCGGTCGTAGTACCAGCCCTTGACCCGTTCGTAAGAGATCTTGTAATAGACCGTCCCGGTGAAGCCGCTGATGACCTGCGTAAACTCCAGCTCGGTATCGAAAATGAAAGGCACGCCGTCGAATTCGATCTCGACCCAGCCATGAGGACGCTGGTTGGGCGGGGGATTGATCCGGCCGCTGTAGACCACGGAGTCAAAGCCGATGGCACGGGAGAGAACATAGAATTCCGCCGCGAAGTTGTAGCAGCAGCCTTTTTTGGTCGTGAACATGCGATAGGCGGCGTCGTTCACCCAGCTGATATCGCCGACTTCGTGAAGCTCGTCCTTGCGCGCGCCGAGATAGGAATTGTGGTAGGTGACGTCGTCGTATATCTTGCGCAGCATCTGCTCCGGTTCCATGGACTCGGGGTCGAGCGCGAGCTCGACGAGCTTTTCCTGCACAAGCTTGTCCAGCTCCGGCATACCGGTGGTGATCACGCCGTCGGCGCCGAAATCAAAGTTCCCATAAGACGCGTTCACCACGGCGCTGCCCCGTTCGTCGATGCAGCGCAGCTTTGTCCCGGTGAAGAAAAGCCCCTCTTCAAGCAGCGGCAGCGCCTCGCTGGAAGTCCAAAGCTCGCCGGACTCGCCAAAGGAGGCCGTGTGCGGGATGACGGCCTCGGCGATCTCCCAGAAATCGGGGTCGCTGAAAGAAACGTCAAGGAGCGTACCGGCCTTGGAATAGTCCGTCTCCGCCACGGGCGTGCGCCCGGAAAGCCTGTTGAAGATCCTGGCGGCTTCCCGGCGTGTCAGATCGTGGTCGGGGGAGAGAGAGCTGTCTTCGATCCAGCCCTGCTCCATGGCCAGACAAAAGGCATTGTAGCGGGGATCTGACTGGGGTATATGATCAAAGCTGTATTCCGCCGTGCAGCGTGGGAAAACTGACGAAAGACACTCAAAAAGGTCGCCGCAGCTGATCGGATCGTCGGGATGGAAGCGGCTCCCGCTGATCATGCCCAGATCCTTGAGCGCGGCAGCGGCCGCATAGCAGTCGTCGTCCTTTTCGAGATCGGAAAAAGAGGAAGAGCCGACAAGATCGGTATCAAGCAGGGAATAGAGTATCCTGACGGCTTCCGAGCGAGTCAGGATCTCCTCAGGACGGAACATCCCGTCCTCGTCAAAGGAGAAATACGGCTGATGGGAGGAGGCCTTTGACGCGTCGCGGAAGGCGACGGCATAGACGGCGCTGAAGGAGGCGTCCGCGTTCAAAACGATCTCGTCCTGCTCAAGGGGATTGCCCTGGGAGTCGACCCAGCCGATGAAGGTCTGCCCCTCCATGACAGGGGCATCGGGAAGACGGATCGCTTCGCCCTCGGCCGCGGAGATGGTGATCGCTTCGTCAAGGGGCGTGATAAAGGCAGCGGTATAAACAACGGGCTCGGGCGTGGCGGCGATCTTCAACGGGCCGGCCTGCGCCGGGGCGTCCGGGCCGGATGGCCGGAAAAGGAGCCCGGCTTTTGCAAGATACAGCATGCCGGCAAGCACGATCACAGCGATCAGAAGAACGACGATAAGAATGTGCAGGACCAGCATAGTGCCGCTTTGCTCACGGCGGCGGTTTGCTGCGGTTTTCTTCTCTGTATTTTCCGTCTTAACCGACATCCGAAATCACATCCCAAACGATCTCTTTTTCTCCGTTCCGGTAGGTCGCAACGTAGAAGCCCTCATAGATAAGCTCGCCGTCCTCACCGCTGGCGCCGATACAGCTGGGCGCATAGCTGGATTCCAGGGGCTCGCCGATCGCCTCAAACAGAAGCGAAATGTCCTCGCCCTTCAGGGCGAGTGCAGCGTTGAACTTCTCCTCGTCAAAAGCGGGAGCCTCCGGAGTGGGTTCCGGCTCGGCGGGCGTCTGCGGGGCGCTTTCACCCGGCGCGGGAGTTTCGCTCGGAGCGGAGGGCGAGGGGGCGGGTTCGGCCGCGGGCGTGGGCGCCGCGTCGGGAACAGCCTGGGGGGCCGTACCGCATGCGGAAAGCGATAGTAAGACGCATATCAGCAGGATCGCCGAAACAAAGCATTTTTTCATATTGATCTCCTTGAAAAAGACGCTGTATACAAAACACAGTCACATTAAATCATTTTATATCCGGCGCCGACTAAAGTCAATACAAAACCGGGACAAGCAGAGCCTGTCCCGGTCGGAAAAACGGGGTTCAACGGTCGTCGTCCGCTGCGGCATAGGGGGCGCCGCAGTCGGGACAGAAGCGGGGCGGATGCTCGGGATCGGGGTTCGTCCAGCCGCAGCGGTCGCAGACATACTGGATCGCTTCCTTCGGCTTTTCCGCGCCGCAGGCCGTGCAGTTGTGCCCGCGGTTGAAGCTTCCGCACTTTACGCAGTACCAGCCGTCAAGAACGAAACCCTCGGGATCGATCTTTGCCTCCGCGTCGGATACGGCGGTCTCGGCGGCCGGCTCGTCCGGAACAGCGGCGGCGACGGGGACGGCGGGGGGAGCAGGTACCTTCGCGGGAGCGGCCTTGAAAACACGGGAAGCCTCTTCGGAGCGAAGGCGTTTTTCTTCCTCTTCGGCCTCGTCTTCCTCACCGAGCTCTCTTTCCTTGCGGGAAATGATGACCAGTGAAACGGCCGCGGCGATCAGTGCCAGGATCAGAACGCCCATGAGGATCAGAAGAAAACGGCTGCTGCTCCGGCCGGACAGGGCGCTCGGCTCGGCGCTCGGTTCGGGCGGAGGGGGCGTGGGTTCGGGAGTCGGCGCGGGAGTCGGCTCGGGCGTCGGCTGAATCGCGTGTGTGACGGCGGCGACGCGGGACTTGGCTTCGATGCTCTTCTGACCGTCGACCGTGCTCCACACGGCGCAGTAATAATAGACGGTGCCGGGCGTCTCGGGCGGCACATAGGTGGCGGAGGTCGCGCCGGCGATCTTCACGTCCTTGCCGTCGTCGTTGGCGTTGCTGTTATCAGCGCTGCTGTACCACTGATAGTTCAGCACGCCGTTATTGGGATCGTTGGCCGTGACGGACAGCGTGTCGGAATCGGAGGTCACGAAGGGATCCCGTGTGATGGAAGGAGGCAGAGGCCCGTTTTTGTTCACGGTGATCCTGGCGCCTTCCGAGAAGGAGGAGCCGCCGTCGCCGATGAATTTGCAGACGGCCTCCCAGCCGTTCATTTCATAGCGGATGTTGTAAACGACCAGCGTCTCCTCATCATATCCTTCGCAGTGCGTGCCGGGAAAGCGGCTCCCGACGTCGCGGGCGTTCACGCTGTCGTCGTTCTTCGGATTGACAAAGCGCCACTCGATCTTGTCCGCGTAATCGGCCCGGGCGATAAAGATCGCGTATTCGCCTTCCAGAACGATCTCACCCGTTGGATCTTTTGTGATTGCCGGGGCGGGGACGGGGGTAGGACTTGGCGTGGGCTCGGGCGTGGGTTCGGGCGTGGGTTCGGGTGTGGGTTCCGGCGTCGGTTCGGGCGTCACTTCGGGAGTCGGCTCGATGACCTTGATGGTCAGCACATATTCCGCCCCGGCGCCGGAAGCGCCGGTGATCTTGATCGTACAGCTGTAATTGCCGCCGGCGTCGGGCGTACCGACAAGCTTGACGGCGCCCTCTTTCAGCTCGACGGTCAGCCCGCTCGGCAGACTGCCGCCGACGATCTCATACCCGTCGGCGCTGTCGTCGCCCTCCAGCGGGATCGTATAGTCAAGCGCCGTGCCAAGCTCACAGGTGATCTCGGGTACGTCGACGGCATAGGCGCCGACGGACAGGAGCGAGACAAAAAGACTGAGCATCAGCAGAAGCGACAGAAGCCGCCTGGTGTGGAACTTCATTCTGTATATCTCCTTTTCTCGATGCTTCGAGGCATTATGTTACCTTGTGACACATGATAGCAAATTTTTCACCTTTTTACAAGAAAGAAAGGATAGTTTTAAGTTTTCTTTATAAAAATACTCCCGGAGCGGAAAGGGCGCGCAGAACAGGGAGACGACAGGTTTTGATCGGCCCTTTTCCGCCCATACTTCACAGAAAAATCCGGAAATACGTCAAGTATTCCCGGATTTTTCTATATTGTCTGAACGAAAAATGCCTCGCTCAAAACTGCTATGCACGCAAAAAGCAAGATTTTTGTGTCGGACAAGGCGAAAAGCGCAGGAATACTGGTGCTGTATTCCAAGCATTTTCAACGATGTCCGGCGCGAAAAGATCCTTTTTGCGCTGTCGTATCCCTATTCTGCGCGCCCTAAAGCTCCGGGAGCGATGTCAACGAGACCAGTCGTGCCGGCCTATCCTGATCAGACGGACGATGACCGGACTGAGGACGATGTTGAAGAGCAGCTCAAAAAGGAAGTTGCCTCCGACGAGACCGAGGATCATATAGGTCCCGACGTTTTTAAAGCCTGAAGCCGTCGCCCACTCGCTGATCGTGGGAAGGAAAAAGACCAGGCAGCCGAGCAGGAAGATGCCGGTATTGACGATCGGGCAGACGATCGCGGCAGCGATCACGGCCGGGTCAACGCCCGGTTTTTTCCCATCCTTTGAAGGGGCTTCGGCCTGCTTGCTCCGCTGGCTGAGCGCCTTGTAGACGAGACCGGCGCAGAGACCGGCGAGAGCGCCCTTCAGCAGCACGACGAGGATCGTGCCGAGCGGGCTGATCGTAAGGAAAACGCCGGTATCGGGCTGGAAGAGGACGACCATGCCGAAAACAAAGCCGAGCCATGCTCCCGCCCATACGCCGTAGAGTGCGGCGCCGACGACGATCGGGATCAGCACCAGAGAGATCGAGAAGGGGCCGAAGCGGACGAAAGCGCCGAGAAGCTGGAGAATGACGACGACGGCCGTGAGCAGGGCCATCCCGGTGAGCGTACGGGTGTCAAGTCTCTTGTTTTCCATATTCGATTCCTTTCTGCTGTCGCTCCGTTCAAGACAGATGCGGCGCAGCACAAATATAGCGCGTGAGGGAATTTTTGTCAATCGCCTTTGCGCGTTTTCCCGTCGCCGAGGAGGCGGCGCAAAGCCGCAAGAAGGGCGGGAAGGAGCAGGGAGAAGAGCACGGCGGTGATGATGCCGGCCAGAACGCGCAGCGCAAGCGTGGCAAGCGCGGCGGCGTAAGAATACGAGTAGACCCAGCTGTCCACATACATGAAGAAGGTGTTGAGAGCCGTGACCAGCAGCGCGGTCGAGATCGTGATGAACACGGTCTGCCGCAGGGTCATGGAAAAGCCGTGCCGTTTGGCGTAAAGCCCGACGAGAAGGCCGCGGATACCGGCGGGGATGATCCACAGCAGCGTCGTGGCCGTGAAACCGTAGGTGATCATCTGGTTGAGAAAGCTGCCGATCAACCCGACGGCCAGACCGTCCACCGGCCCGAGCAGGGCGGCGGCGACGAGGACAGGAAGAGAGTCGAGCGTGATCTTCATGCCCGGAAGCCGGATCGAGAACAGGCTGAGAACGACAAACATCGCGGCAAGCATCGCGTCAAGCGCGAGACGCTTGGTTTTGGAGAGCTTCATCTTACGCCTCCTTTCGCTCAATAGCCGAGCGTGCTGCGGATCGCCGCGGCGCGTGCGGCATATTCCTTTTCCATGTTTTCCATACGCGCGTTGAGCGCGGCGGCGTGGTTATGGTTGCGCATAAGCGCCGTGTTGACCTTGACGTTGATCACGGCGGCGCGCAGCGCGCCCTCCGCGAGCGCGGCGCCGGAAGCGGCGTCGGAAAGGACGAGCAGGCTGCCGAAGGCGGCACAGCCCTCCAGAATCTCGATCACCTCGCAGCAGAGCTCGGCAATGCGGGCCGGAGCGGCCGCGGCACGCCGCAGGGCGTCCTCCAGGATCACGCTGCGGTCGGGCGCGTCCTTGGGCAGGGAATAGGCGCGGGCGAGCGGTGCAAAGGCTTCGGCGTCGCCGTCGATCATGTCCAGCAGCTCGCTGCGCGCTTTCTGCGCCCGTTCGCCTAACGCGCGCAGCGTGCTTTCGTTGGCGGCGTATTTCGGCTTTCCGATCGTCAGGGAGACGACCATCCCGCCGAGTGCGGCCGCAAGCCCTCCGGCAAGCGCGGCGGCGCCCCCGCCGCCGGGAGAGGGGGATGAGGAGGCCAGCTCGTCGCCGAAGCGCACGAGTGTTTTGTCACGGTTGAGCATAGCGATCGCCCCTTTCAATACAGGCCCAGTTCATAGCGCACGCTTCCGGCCAGATAGATCGAGCCGGTCGCACATACCATGCCGTCGGCTGCGGCGTGCTCCTTCGCGGTGAACACGGCGTCGGAGACGTCGGGACAGACGGTGACTTTTTTTCCAAATGGCTCCAGCACGGCAGCGAGTTCCTCTGCGCTGAGAGCGCGTTCGCTCGCCGGAGCGGTACAGACGTATTCATCTGCCGCGCGGTCAAGGATCGCGGCCATGGCTGCGGCGTCCTTATCGCGCAGCACGCCGAGCAGAAGCACCCGTCTCGTGTTCGGAAAGTAACGGAGCAGGCTTTCGCTGACGGTTTCGGCGCACTGGGGATTGTGTCCCCCGTCCACGATAAAGGGCGGCTCATCGCCGCAAAGCTCGAAGCGGCCGGGCCAGGCGGCTGCGTAAAGACCGTGCTCCAGCGCATCCTGATCGATGCGCCAGCCTTTTTCGCGCAGGGCGCAGACGGCTTCGATCGCGACGGCGGCGTTGCGGCGCTGATGCGCGCCGAGCAGCGAGAGCGCATACTGCTTCTCACGATAGGAGAAGACCTGCCCCTCCAGCGAATCGAACTCTGAGCGGATCGCGGAGAAGTCGGAGATAACGAGCGGCGAGGAAAGTTCCGCACAGCGGGCGCGGAACACGTCCAGCACGCTCGGCGCCTGGTCGTAGACCACACAAGGGACGCAGGGCTTGATGATGCCCGCCTTTTCCGCGGCGATCTTTTCCGGTGTGCCGCCCAGAATATGCGTATGGTCAAGGCCGATGTTCATGATGACGCTGCACTCGGGCGCATCGATCACGTTCGTGGCGTCGAAGCGGCCGCCGAGGCCGGCCTCCAGCACGACGATCTCACAGCCCTCCCACTGGAACCAGAGCATGGCGGCGGCCGTGATCAGTTCAAATTCCGTAGGATGCTCGTCCATTCCTTCCGCCTTGCTGCGGACGGCTTCAACGCAGCGGATGAGATCGTCGTCTCCGATCTGCTCGCCGTTGATCTGCATGCGTTCGGAAAAACGGTACAGATAAGGGGAAGTATACAGTCCGGTCCGATATCCGGCGGCGCGCAGCACGGAGGCAAGCATCGCCGCACAGCTGCCCTTGCCGTTGGTCCCGGCGATATGAACGAATCTCAACTTCTTCTGCGGGTCGCCGAGCTGTTCAAGAAGAGAGCGGATGCGGCGAAGCGAGGGCTCGGCGCCGAACCAGTGCGCCCCGTCGAGATAAGCAAGAGCCTCTTTGTATTCCATCACGCGATCACCGCCTGTGCCTCGGCCGCCTCGACGACGTGCGAGGCGAGGATCGTGGAGGTGACGGCGCCGATCCCGCCGGGGACGGCGCTGATGCAGCGGACGATCTGTTCCGCCGCCTCGTGGTCCACGTCGCCGCAGAGCTTGCGGCGCTGTTCGTCATAGGTCAGACCGATGTCGATCACGACCTGCCCGGGGCGCAGATGGCGCGCCGTGAGAGTATTGATATGACCCGTGGCGGTCACGACGATGTCCGCCTCCCGCACGGCCGCTTCCAGATCCTGTGTGCGCGTGTGGCAGACGGTGACGGTCGCATGCTCGCGCAGGAGCAGCAACGCGGCGGGACGCCCGGTGACCAGGCTGCGTCCGACGACGACGGCGCGCCTGCCGCAGATCGGCAGATCATAATAGTGCAGCATCTCGATCACGGCCTGGGCGGTGCAGGGGAAAAAGCCGTGCTCGAGAGAGGCGTATACGGCGGCCATGGAGCGCGACGAAATGCCGTCCACATCCTTTTCCGGAGCGATGGCGTCGCTGATAAGCCGCGCGTCCATTCTCTCGGGCAGGGGACGGAAGAGAAGAATGCCGTGGATGCAGGGATCGCGATTCCACTCGTCGATCACACAAAGAAGCTCTTCCTGCTTAACGGAGGAGTCCAGAATGCGTTTTTTCAGCGAGATGCCCAAAGCCTCACAGCGCTTGGACGCGCTGCGCTCGTAGGAAAGATCCCCCTCGCGTTCCCCGATGCGTATCATGCCGAGGCAGGGCGTGACGCCCCTCACTGCAAGCGCGGCGATCCGGGGCCGGAGCAGATCGCTCAAAGCCTCGGCAACGGGAGCGCCTTTCAATATTTCAGCGGGCATATCCTTCACCTTCCGATCGGCCGCAGAGGCCGAGAGTCTTTTAAATCACAATTATACAGTATATCATAAATAACAGGGGAAAGCAAAGAATTCTTAAGCCGGAAGACTATTGATTTCCCGGAGCGCGGGGCTATAATAGGGAAGACAGTATGTTTTGGAGGGAATAGATCGATATGAAACGAATCTGCGCTTTCTTGCTTTGCCTGTGCCTATCATTCGGCCTGTGTGCATGCGCCCTGAGCGCGCCTCCCGCGCCCGCCCCAACGGAGGATTCTGCGGAAGCTGAGGCCGAAGAGCGCGCAAATGCTGCCGCAGCCTATGAGGCGGCCGTGCAGGCCGTTCGCGACGAGTTCGTACAGGTCATCGAATCGGGCGTCGAGGAGTATGACGAAGACGCCCATCCCGAGCTTCCCTGGTATACCGCGATCCTGACCCGATACCCCGAAAACAGCTATTACGAAGCTTTTTACGATTTTGACGGCAACGGCGTCGACGAAATGATCATCGGCGTGGGCAACGAGACGGGCAAGACGCCTGTCGCGGTCTATGCCTTCGACGGACAGGATATGCGTTATCTCTGTAAGGAGCACCCTCTGGGCGAGAGAGCGCATTTGAGCAGAGAAGACGGCCTGTTTATCGTACACGCCTCCGGCGGCGCCGCGCAGGGCGAGCTGATCCTCTACCGCATCGCGCCGGACGGATGGAGCGCCGAGATCGTAGACGTGATCGACTATCAGTTCAGCGATGCCGAGCATGTGAGCTATTATGCGCAGATGGGCAACGTTTTCTCGGAAGAGCTCGTCGGCCGCTATCTGACCGACATACCGGGCCTCGACTTCGAGCCGGAGTGGAGCTGCTTTTACGCTCGCGGGAACAAGTAAAAAAGAGCATAAAAAGCAAAAAACGGACAGTGAAAACTGTCCGTTTTTATGATTTGGTCTGCTCTTTCTTTGCCAGATCGTTGGTGTCGATCGAATCGCGGAAAACATAGAAACGCTGGTAGAGGAACTCGGTGATCAGGTTCAGCGCCATGTTGATGGCAGTGACCAGATAGCCGTTCCAGCCGAGCGTATCGGCCAGAAATCGTTCCAGCAGCGTGCTCAGCGGCGTGAAGACCGCGTAGTAGCAGGCGACCTTGAACATCGCGACGGGAACGTTGTTGGCGGATTTGAAGGTAAAGCGGCGGTTGAGCGTGAAGTTCCACAGCACCGAGAGCACCAGCGCCAGCAGATAGCTCAGCCAGTTCGTCCAGCCGAGCAGCTCCTTGAACAGGGCAAAGCTGCTCATCTGGATCAGACCTGCGGATGCGGAGAACAGCAGGAACTTGATCGAACGGATCAGTTCCTTTTTCTTTTCGGTCTTGTCCATCACGGCGATCCTTTTTCCATCAAAAAATAAAGCAGGAGCCCTGCTCCCGCTTTATTATATTTATTTTTTGAAGTATGTCAAGAGGCTCAAAGCTCGGCGATCACTTCACATTCGAGAAGCACGTCCTTGGGGAGCCGCGCGACTTCCACGCAGGAACGGGCGGGGAAGGGAGCGGTGAAATACTGGGCGTAGATCTCGTTGATCTTGCCGAAGTCGTTCATGTTCTTGATGAACACGGT
>JAEEGL017006121.1_pt1 | contig 10975 bp, 5 predicted proteins | sample 9134231 | NCBI WGS metagenome assembly JAEEGL01 (sample SAMN16246548, study PRJNA631951) | gut metagenome | biome: gut microbiome; feature: rumen; material: fiber-attached | host: Bos | place: Iran: Karaj | collected 2018-10 | reverse complement strand
TCATCATCTCCTCGATGAAGCCGTTGACACTGGCCAGGCGTTGCTGTTGGGTCCGGAAGTGACTGCGTGACCGTTTGCCGAGGTGGGTGGTGGCACTCATCATCACCACAGCCATGAGGATACTGACGAGCGTCAGGGGAACGCTCAGCACGATCATGGAGGTGAAGGTGGCGCCGATGGTGATGACGGACGAGAAGACCTGTGCCATCGCCGTGGAAATCATCTGACGCAGGGAGTCCACGTCGTTGGTATAGACGGACATGATGTCACCGTGAGACCGCTGGTCGAAGTAACTGACGGGCAGGTGTTGCATCTTCTCGAAGATAGTCTTGCGGAGGCGCAGCATCGTACCCTGACTGACATGTATCATCAAACGGTTGTAGGTGTAGGAGCAGATGGTACCGAAGAACAGGATAAGCCCTAAGATAAACAAGGTCTGTGCCAACGAGTGGTATTCGGGGTTGTCCACCTGTGTCAGTGGCACGATATAGTCGTCGATGAGTGTCTTGGTAAACAGCGAGGACACCAGCGAGGTCAGCGAGGAGAAGAGAACACAGGCAAGGACCACGACGATAGCCCATTTGTAGTGTTTGAAGACGAAGGAGAACATCCTGAGGAGGGTGGCACGCTTCTGCTTGTCTACTTTCTGGAAACCCGCTTGTGACCGTTCGCGTGGCGGTCCGAATGACGGTTGTCTCATGCGGCACCTCCTTTCACTTCGTCGAAGTCTCCGACATTCTCGTTCTGGATAGCATATATCTCCTGATAGAGCGTGTTGTTCTTGAGCAGGTTCTCGTGGGTATCGAAGCCTGTCACGACACCGTTGTCCATGACGAGGATGCGGTCACAGTCCTTGACGCTGAGGATGCGCTGGGCGATGATGACCTTCGTCATGTCAGGCAGTTGGGTATGGAACGCTTCGCGTATCTTCGCATCGGTAGCGGTATCACAGGCAGAGGTGGAGTCGTCGAGGATGAGTATCTTCGGATGCTTGAGCAAGGCACGGGCGATACACAGACGTTGTTTCTGACCGCCACTGACATTCGTACCGCCTTGTTCGATATGGGTATCGTAGCCTTCGGGCATCGCACTGACAAAGTCATCCGCCTGTGCCATCTGACAAGCCTTGCGACACTCCTCCAACGTCGCATCGGGATTACCCCAACGCAGGTTGTCAAGGACGCTGCCGCTAAACAGGATATTCTGTTGCAACACCACCGATACGGCATGACGCAGGGCGGTGAGGTCGTAGTCTTTCACGTTACGTCCTCCGATGATGACCTCTCCTTGTGTGGGGTCGTAGAGGCGACTGATGAGACTGATGAGCGTGGACTTACCAGAGCCAGTACCACCAATGACACCGATGGTCTCACCACTTTGAATATTGAAGTTGATATTGAAGAGGGCGCTGCGCTTGTGGCCTTCGACCTTAGTCTTTCTATCTTTATTCGTCACATAGTCGAAGCGGACGTTTCGGAACTCAAGGCTTCCGTCGGCTATCTCAAAGACGGGATGCTCGGGATTCACGATGTCAGACTCTTCCTCGATAATCTCAGCGACACGCTTGGCAGAGGCTGCACTCTGGGTCAGCATCACAAACACCATCGAGAGCATCATCAGCGACATCAGAATCGACATGATATACGTGAAAAGGGAAGTCAACTCACCCGTTGTCAACGTGCCATCCACGATATAATGGGCGCCCATCCACGAGAGGGCGATGATACAGCCATATACCACCATGTTCATGATGGGGTGATTCCATGCCATGAGACTCTCTGCCTTGACATATAACTTATAGAGATTCTCGGCAGCACGGGCGAACTTCTCGTTCTCGTAGTCCTCACGCACAAACGCCTTCACCAAGCGGATACCTGTCACGTTCTCCTGCACACTCTGGTTCAGTTCGTCGTACTTCACAAACACCTGTTGGAACAGTCTCGCCACGCGTGAGATGATATGGTACAAGGAGAAACTCAGGATGATGAGGGCGACGAGGAATATCAGCGACAGACGGGCATCGATGACCAGGCACATCAGGATAGACAGTACGAGTTTGAAGGGGGCTCGCACGCTGATACCCAGAACCTGCTGGAAGGCACTCTGCAACGAGTTGACATCTGTCGTCATACGGGTAATCAGTCCAGACGTGGCGTACTTGTCGATGTCCGAGAAGGCAAAACGCTGGATGTTCTGATACATCGCCAGACGCAAATTGGCAGCAAAACCCGTTGAGGCGTAGGCAGAGAAACGTCCTCCGATGATACCGAAGGCGAGACTCAGGAACGCCATGCCGAGCATGATGGCTCCATAGAAATAGACGTTCTCCATATCCCCGGCATTGATACCCTTGTCGATGAGCGAGGCAGTGACATAGGGAATCAGCACATCCATCAGCACCTCCAACGCCGTGAAAGCTGGCGTGAGCAAGGCTGCCGTCCTGTATTGTTTGATTTGTTGATAAAGGGTTTTTAGCATATCAGCAATATTGATATCGGTTACAAAAGTACGAATAAGTATGTAAATAACAAAATAAATAAATACTTTTTCTTGGAAACTCGCTTACTTATTCGTACTTTTGCAACGATGATGAATGATTTGACATGGCAGTTTTTTGAGCAACATCGCAATGAGGATGTGCATCGGCTTGCCCTTAGAGGCAAAGTCGAGGGAGTAGATATGCCAATGGCTCTCCAACAGATTGCGGGATGGCAGACGGCACGCAAGAAGTTGCCGTCATGGGCAGCAGTCGATGGTATCATCTATCCACCTCACTTAAATATGGAACAATGTTCCTCGGAACAGACGGCGAGGTATAAGGCACAACTTGCCGCCTTTCGTGATAACGATATAACGTTATACCGTCATAACGAAATAAATGGCGGCAATCAGAGTTTCGTTGACCTTACAGGCGGCTTTGGTGTTGACTTCTCTTTTATGTCCTGCTCGTTTATGAAGAGGATCTATGTTGAGCGCAATTCAGGACTTTGTGAGATGGCACGGCATAATTTCCAGGTGTTGGGGTTGGAGGCAGAGGTTGTGAATGGCGAGGCAGAGGAATATTTGAAGAAGATGGATCATGCCGATGTGGTTTTCCTCGATCCTGCACGAAGGGATGAACACGGCTGTCGTACGTATGATATCAAGGACTGTACGCCCAATGTTATCGATTTGATGCCTTTGTTATTGGAAAAGGCAGATACCATCCTCTTGAAACTCTCTCCCATGCTCGACTGGCAGAAGGCAGTAAAGGATATAGGAAATCATGTTCATGAAGTCCATATAGTCAGTGTCGACAATGAATGCAAAGAACTTGTTTTGGTCATTAGGAAGGGGTCTACGGAGCAGATTTCATTGACTTGTATGAACAATGATCAGAAGTTCCGGGTTGTTCCATGGGGTGGAACAAAGTGTTCCATGGGGTGGAACGAAATGTTCCATGGGGTGGAACAAAGTGTTCCATGGGGTGGAACAAAAGAGAAAGTTTTACTCTTTGAACCGAATGCCAGTATCATGAAGGCAGGATGTTTCGCCCAAGTGGAGGAAAGGTTTGGTGTCAGACAGTTGTCGATGAACTCCCATCTCTTCATTTCCGACCATGAAGTCAGGGATTTCCCTGGCAGACAGTTCCGCGTTGAGGCTGTGACCTCGATGAACAAACAAGGACTCAAAACAGCGTTACAAGGAATTGAAAGGGCGAATATCGCTATACGTAACTTCCCTATGAGTGTAGAGGCGTTGCGTAAAAAACTCAAACTGAAGGATGGTGGAGACGTGTATATCTTTGCGACGACGCTGCCAGACGATTCCCATAAATTGTTTGTTTGCCGTAAAATAGGTTAAATATTTGGGGTTTTTCTTGTTTTTTCGTATCTTTGCCAAATAATTATTAGCAAGGAATCAACATGTCATCAGTAGAAATAAGGAAAGTCACCGACAAGAAAAGCCTGGAAACCTTCATCCAGTTTCATTACGACTTATATCGGAATAACCCTTATGATGCCCCCAACTTGCATACCGATGAAGTGCATACGTTGAGAAAAGATAAGAATGCTGCCTTCGAATTTTGTGAGGCAGAGTATTTCCTCGCCTATAAGGATGGGAAGGTGGTAGGGCGTATCGCTGGTATTATCAATCATCGTGCCAACGAACGATGGGAGCGTAAGAGTGTGCGTTTTGGGTGGATAGATTTTATTGATGATATGGAAGTGTCACGTGCCTTGATGACTGCTGTGGAGCAATGGGGGAAAGAGAAAGGCATGACTGAGATGGTAGGACCATTGGGCTTCACGGATATGGATCCGGAAGGTATGTTGATTGAAGGTTTCGACCAGTTGGGTACTATGGCTACCATCTATAACTACGACTATTATCCCAAGCACATGGAACAGTTGGGTGGTTGGGAGAAAGACAATGATTATGTGGAGTTCAAGCTCATCGTCCCCAAAGGTGACATGCCTGAGAAATATAAGAAGATTGCCGAGATGGTGATGAAGCGCTATAACCTCCATCCCGTACACCCCAAGCGCAGTCAGGTCTTTGGCAAGGAACAGATAGGACGCAAGGTTCTTGATGTCGTCAACAAGACCTTCAGCAATCTCTATGGCTATTCACAGATGACGGAGGCGCAGATAGACGAATACCTGAAAATGTATTTCCCCTTGCTTGACATGAACCTGTTATGCTTGATAGAAGACTGGAACACGCCCAATCATGAGGTGGTAGGCGTGGGTATCAGTATCTCCTCCATGACAAGAGCCTTGCAGAAATGCAAAAATGGCAGACTATTCCCTTTCGGCTGGTGGCATTGTCTGCGCGCCTTGAAGTTCCATAAGGCCGAGTGTGTCGACCTGATGCTGGTGGGTATCCTCCCGGAATATCAGCAGAAAGGTGCCAATGCCCTTCTTTTCTATGACCTCATCCCATGGTATCAGAAATATGGTTTCAAGTGGGGTGAGACGAATGTCGAGATGGAGACGAATGAGAAAGTACAGAGCCAGTGGCAGTATTTAGAGCATGAGCAGCATAAGCGTCGTCGTTGTTTTAAGAAAAGAATTTAAACAGAGATATGGCAGGAGATAAGAATATCATGGAAGAGAATGTCGTCAACTACGACGAAGGTAATATACAAACCCTCACGGGACTTCAGCATATCCGGCTGCGTCCTGGTATGTATATCGGTAGACTGGGTGACGGTTCTTCCGCAGAGGATGGTATCTATGTGTTGCTGAAGGAAGTGTTCGACAACTCGATAGACGAGTTCAAGATGAAGGCAGGCGACCGTATTGAGGTAATGGTGGAAGACAACCTTCGTATTTCTGTCCGTGACTATGGGCGAGGCATCCCACAGGGAAAACTCATCGAATCGGTAAGTATCCTGAACACTAGTGGTAAGTTTGACTCTAAGGCATTTAAGAAATCCATCGGACTGAATGGAGTCGGTGTGAAGGCTGTCAATGCGCTGAGTAGTCGTTTCGAAGTACATAGTTATCGTGAGGGGAAGGTGCGCAAGGCGGTCTTTGAGTGTGGTGAACTTATTAGTGATGTAACAGAGCCTTCGCAGGACGAGAACGGTACCTATATCTATTTCGAACCAGACAATACGAAGTTCCAGAACTACCAGTTCCATGACGAGATAGTGGAGAACATGCTCCGTAACTATACCTATTTGAATATCGGCCTGACGATTATGTATAATGGTCGTCGTATCCTCTCCCGTCATGGACTGGAGGATCTGCTGAAAGACCGTATGACGAATGATGCCCTCTATCCTATCGTGCATCTTCAGGGCGAGGACATCGAGATAGCCTTTACTCATGCCAACCAGTATGGTGAGGAATACTACTCTTTTGTCAACGGTCAGCATACCACTCAGGGCGGAACACACCAGAGTGCCTTTAAGGAGCATATAGCCCGTACTATCAAGGACTTTTTCAACAAGTATGAATATGGGGATATCCGTACAGGAATCGTTGCTGCTATCTCCATCAATGTGGAAGAACCTATCTTTGAGAGTCAGACGAAGATCAAACTCGGCTCTACGACGATGTCGCCCGATGGTGTCAGCATCAATAAATATATCGGTGACTTTGTCAAACAAGAGGTGGACAACTACTTGCATATTCATGCGGATGTCGTAGAGGTGTTGGAGCAGAAGATTAAGGAAAGTGAGCGTGAGCGTAAGGCAATGGCTGGTGTGACAAAGCTCGCCCGTGAACGTGCAAAAAAGGCTAACCTGCATAATCGTAAACTGCGCGATTGTCGTATCCATTTTTCTGATGCAAAGAATGACCGTAAGGAGGAGTCAAGTATCTTTATTACGGAGGGTGACTCTGCCAGTGGAAGTATCACCAAGAGTCGTGACGTGAATACACAGGCTGTATTCTCACTGCGAGGAAAACCCTTGAACTGCTACGGACTGACGAAGAAGGTGGTCTATGAGAATGAGGAGTTTAATTTGCTGCAGGCTGCTTTGGATATCGAGGAAGGGCTGGACACTCTTAGATATAATAAGGTGATAGTAGCTACCGATGCCGATGATGACGGTATGCATATCCGTCTGCTGATTATCACTTTCTTTTTGCAGTTCTTCCCGGAACTCGTGAAAAAAGGACATGTATATGTGTTACAAACACCTTTGTTCCGTGTTCGTAACCGCAGGACGAAAGTCAAGAACAAGAAGGTGTTGGCACAGGAAGACGAGAAAATAGCTAATAGCAAACAGCCAAAAGCCAAAAGTGATTTCATCACGCGCTATTGCTATAGTGAGGAGGAGCGTATGAAGGCGATACAGGAATTAGGACCCGATCCTGAGATTACCAGGTTCAAAGGTCTTGGTGAGATATCACCAGAGGAGTTTGCCGGTTTTATCGGCCCCGACATTCGTCTGGAGCAGGTGACACTTCAAAAGAATGATCAGGTACAGAAACTGCTCGACTATTATATGGGTAAGAACACCATGGAGCGTCAGAATTTTATTATTGATAACCTTGTTATCGAAGAAGACCGTCCTGAGGAGGAAGAATATGATTAAAAAGATACTTTTTTTACTTTTTTGTCTTTTCCCCATTTTACCTTTAACCGCCCAGATTCGTATCAACATGGGTGAGGATAGTCCCATGCGGAAATTACAGATAGCAGAAATGGCCATCAGTAATCTCTATGTGGACAGTGTCGACGAGCAGAAGCTGGTAGAAGACGGCATCCGCGGGATGATAGAGAAACTGGATCCTCATAGCAGTTATATGACGGCGAAGGAGGTGAAAGCAGCCAATGAGCCGTTGCAAGGCAATTTCGAAGGTATTGGTGTACAGTTTAATATGGTGGAGGATACGCTATTGGTGGTACAGCCTGTGGTGGGTGGTCCTTCAGAAAAGCGTGGCATCCTTGCTGGTGACCGTATTGTGTCTGTCAATGATACCGCCATCGCTGGTGTTTCGATGTCAAAGGAAGAGATCATGCGTCGCTTGCGCGGTCCAAAAGGCACGAAAGTGAATTTGGGTATCGTTCGTCGTGGAATTGCTGATACCCTTCGTTTTGTCATCACTCGTGATAAGATTCCAGTGAAATCGATAGATGCCACCTATATGATTCGTCCAGGTGTGGGTTATATTCGTATCGGCAATTTTGGGGCTCAGACACATGAAGAATTTTGTGAGAGTCTGATGAAACTCTCTGGCGAAGGCATGCAGTCACTCATCCTCGACTTGCAGGAGAATGGTGGCGGTTATCTTCAATCTGCAGTCAAAATTGCTAATGAATTTCTTCGTAAAGATGACTTGATTGTCTATACTCAAGGACGTCGTGCTCCTCGTAATGATTATCATGCACAAGGGGATGGACTTTTTGAAGAAGGAAAAGTCATCGTTTTGGTGGATAGTTATTCTGCTTCTGCTGCAGAGATTGTCACAGGTGCCATACAAGACCATGACCGCGGTATCGTGGTGGGGCGGCGCACCTTTGGAAAGGGATTGGTACAGCGACCTATCGATATGCCAGATGGCTCCATGATACGTCTGACAATAGCACATTATTATACACCATCGGGGCGTTGCATACAGAAACCTTACGAGAAAGGAAAGACAAAAGACTATGCGATGGATGTGATGAACCGTCTGAAGAGTGGTGAGTTGATGCATGCCGATAGTATCCATTTTGCAGATTCTCTTAAATATTATACGCTGAAAGAACATCGAGTGGTCTATGGAGGAGGTGGTATCATGCCTGACTATTACGTGCCGTTGGATACAACGAAATATACCCGTTTTCATCGTGAACTTTCAGCTCATTCGTTCATCATTAATGCTAGTCTGCATTATGTTGACCAGCATCGTAAGCAGTTGAAGAAGCAATATCCCACATTTGAACTTTTCAAACAACAGTTTGAGATTCCACAGAAAGTCATAGACGAGATTATCGCAAAGGCAGCGGAAAAGAATATCAAACCTAATGATGACAAGGAACTGCAACAGACACTGTCTTATCTGCGTCTGCAACTCAAAGCATTGGTGGCTCGTGATATGTGGGAGACCAGTCAGTATTTTTCCATTATCAATGAAAAGAATGACATAGTATTACGTGCATTGGAATTAATGAATCAATAAGCTCAGATATGAAAAAAATCCTGCTAACCTTATTATTATCAACTACGCTTGGGACAGCGGAAGCGCAAGAAATGCTTTGGTATGACAAACCTGCAACAAACTGGCTGGAGGCATTACCCATCGGTAACTCCCATTTGGGTGCGATGATATATGGACAGACAGACGGTGAGACCATCCAGTTGAACGAGGAAACTTTCTGGAGTGGCTCACCTCACAACAATAACAGCCCTGAAGCGAAGGCACATTTGCAAGAGGTACGTGATCTGATTTTCGAAGGCAAGGAAGAGGAGGCGCATGCCATCATTGACAAGTATTTCTTCAAAGGTCCTCACGGCATGCGCTTCTTGCCGTTGGGAAAACTGGAATTATATGGTGGCATTGATTTCGAACAGACCTCCCATTTTCGTCGTGAATTGAATCTGGAAGATGCCGTTTGTACCACAACTTTCAAAAACAATCTGAATGGTGTTACTTATACGCGTGAGGTCTTTGCCTCACAAATCGACAATGTCATCGTGATGCGTCTGAAGGCAGACAAAAAAGGAAAATTGGACTTCTCGTTAGCCCATTGGTGCTCGGGACTCAAGAACAGTAGTCATGTGAAAGATGGAGAGTTAGTTGCTACTGTGCAGAACGTAGAGCAAGAAGGAATCCCAGGTGGACTGACAGCAGAAATCCGTGCATTGGTAAAGAGCGACGGTCAATGGGATAACACACCTGATATGATAGTAGTCAAAGGCGCTACTGAGGCAACCATCTATATCACCGCTGCCACTAATTTTGTAAATTATCAAGATATTAGTGGTCATCCTTCAGAACTGACGCAGCAGACCATTGCCTCTGTCAGCGACAAGAACTACAAGGAGTTGTATGCTCGTCACCTAAAGAAATACCAAGAGCAATACCGGCGCGTCAGTCTGTCGTTAGGAGGAAAGGATGCCTCTAACCTTCCTACTGATGAGCGTCTGGCTCATTTTGCTGGCAGCAAGGATATGGGTATGGTAGCATTGATGTTCCAGTACGGACGTTATCTGCTCATCTCGTCTTCCCAGCCAGGAGGACAGCCTGCCAACCTGCAAGGCGTATGGAATGATAAATTCAATGCACCTTGGGATTCGAAATATACTATCAATATCAATGCTGAGATGAACTACTGGCCTGCTTTGGTGGGTAATCTCGCAGAGACACAACAACCGCTGTTCTCTATGATCCGCGACCTGAGTCATACGGGTGCAGAGACGGCTCAGGTAATGTATGGTTGTGATGGATGGGTAGCCCATCATAATACAGACCTGTGGCGTGTAGCAGGTCCAATCGATGGCACCACATGGGGTATGTTTCCAACAGGTGGAGCCTGGTTGACAACACACCTGTGGCAACATTATCTGTTTACAGGCGACAAGGAGTTCCTACGCGAGAATTATCCTGTGATGAAGGGCGCAGCGGACTTCCTGATAGACTATATGCAGCGTCACCCTCAATATGGATGGCTAATGACAGTACCTACCGTCTCTCCAGAACATGGTCCGATGGGTAAGCAAACCACAGTGACCGCAGGTTCCACAATGGATAATCAGATAGTATTTGACGTATTGTCGAATACTTTAAAGGCGATGCGTATATTAGGAGAGAATGATGAGGTTTATGCCCAAAAACTTCAGCAGGTCATCAGTCAGTTGCCGCCTATGCAGATAGGACGATATGGTCAATTGCAAGAATGGTTGCAAGATGGGGATGATCCCAAAGACGAGCATCGTCATATCTCCCATCTTTATGGACTTTATCCTTCCAATCAGATATCCCCCTACACTCATCCAGAACTTTTTGCCGCAGCAGCCAACACATTGAATCAGCGTGGCGATATGGCAACGGGATGGAGTTTAGGTTGGAAGATTAATTTTTGGGCACGTATGTTAGACGGCAACCATGCTTTTCGCATCCTTTCTAATATGCTTCATCTGCTGCCCGATGACTCGCAGATGAGGGAATATCCTGACGGACGTACCTATCCGAACCTGTTTGACGCTCATCCACCCTTCCAGATTGATGGTAATTTCGGCTGTGCCGCAGGTATTGCCGAGATGTTGTTGCAGAGTCATGACGGTGCCGTTCATCTGTTGTCTGCCCTCCCTGATGTTTGGTCGGAAGGACAAGTAAAAGGTTTGCGGGCCCGTGGCGGCTTTGAGGTCAGCATGCAGTGGAAGGATGGAGCGTTGCAGCAGGCAGAGGTTCTCTCCACCATCGGTGGTGTCCTCCGCATCCGTTCCTATGTTCCCTTGAAAGGCAAGAACTTAAAAGAGGCACAGGGTGCCTGTCCGAATGCACTCTATGCCCCTGCATTGATCAAGACTCCTTTGTTGTCGGAGGAACTC
>JAEEGL016802885.1_pt1 | contig 10975 bp, 8 predicted proteins | sample 9134231 | NCBI WGS metagenome assembly JAEEGL01 (sample SAMN16246548, study PRJNA631951) | gut metagenome | biome: gut microbiome; feature: rumen; material: fiber-attached | host: Bos | place: Iran: Karaj | collected 2018-10 | reverse complement strand
GGCGTCGGCCGGGCGGTGGGTCCGCGAGAAGTAGTAGAAGCGGTGCCCGATGGCGGTCTGGCGGGAGCCGCCGGAGATGCCGGAGACGATGCCCGCCCCGACGATGGCGTCGAAGAACACGTCGCGCAGCGCCGGCGTCGGCTCGCCCTTGGCGAGGTCGGCCATGGCCGCGTCGATCTTGCCGTCGATGTCGGCGTAGATGTAGTCCGAAATGACCGAGGCGATGCCGCATGCGGCGCCGTCGCCCGCCCCGCCGGCCTGGCCCATCTGGGCCCAGAACTCGATCTCGATCTTCTTGGCCATCGCGTCGAGCGCGCCGGCGGCGAGGAGGCGCGAAGGCTGGCGCGAGAGGATGGTGGTGTCGAGAAGCGCCATGGCGACTTCGCGGCGGAAATGGGTGGTGGAGACATAGCGTCCCTCGCGCGTGTAGCAGGGCGAGATGGGCGTGTAGGCGCAGCACTGGGCGCTCGACGTCGGCATCGTGACGACCGGGACGTCCGCGATGTCCGCGAGGAGCTTGGAGAAGTCGAGGATCACGCCGCCGCCGCAGCCGAGCACGACGTCGATGCCGTCGAGGGCGCCCGCCTCCGCGCAGGCGAGCGCGTCCTCGCGGTTGCAGAAGCCGTGGTGACGCAGTTCGCGGGGCTCGACGCCCGCGGCGGCGAGCGACGCGGCGACCTTGTCGAACGCGACGGCGTGCGAGTTGTCGTCGCAGACGAGGAGCGGCCTGCGCCCGAAGCGCAGGATCTCCTCCGCGCAGTGCTCAAGGAGGTGCTCCTCCATGCGGAAGCGGCCGCAGCCGAACAGGAAGGCCGGATCCTTGCCGGTGGGGAATTCGTAGTGCTCTTTTTTCATGGCCTGGCGAGATTCATGTTCGTGCCTTGGGTTGTCGTGCCAAGGCGGACCTTGCGAAAAACAAGGATGATTATCCCAAACGCCCCGCCCGGCGTCTTGTATAACCGGGCTCGTTTTGTGTATAATTTTGCACAAATCTTCCAAATCGTCCCGGTTCGCTTTCTGTGCGAAAGGGCCTGCCATGACGAATGACGAAAAAAAACGTTTCCGCGAGGATTTCTTCCGCAAGGCGGGGCCGAACCTGCGTTCCGCCCTGGCGATGATCGACACGATCCCCGGCGCGTGCCTGTACGTGAAGGACGCCGAGGGGCGTTTCGTGGCCTACAACCAACGAGGTTGCGACGTCATCCACGTGAAGGACGAGAACTCCATCATCGGGCTCACGAGCGCCGACCTCTTCCCCGCGCCCCTCGCCCGCGCCTACACGGCGCTCGACCGCCGCGTCCGCGAAAGCGGCGAACCGGCCGTGAACGTGACGGACAGCCCGACGGGCGACTACTCAACCGACCGGCTCGTGAAGAGCGTGTACCCGGTGTGGTCGGGGAAGGAATGTATCGGAACGATGTGCGTGTTCGTGCAGACGCCGGCGGAGGAAACGGTGCCGGCATGGCACGGGCGCATCCGCGAGGTCACGGCCTGGATCGCGAAGAACCCCGGGGAGAAGATCACGGTTCAAGGGCTGGCGCGACGCGCGAAGATGACGCCCCGCCAGCTCCGCGGCTCCTTCCGGGGCATCCTCGGGACGAGCATCACGGCCTTCGTCCGCCTCCAGCGCCTCGCGGCGGCCCGGCGCCTCCTCGAGACGACCGACGACTCCGTGAGCGACATCGCCCAGGCCTGTGGCTTCTACGACCACAGCCACTTCGCCAATTCGTTCCGGCGCGCCTACGGTCGCTCGCCCGGCGCCTGGCGCGCCGGGCGGGGCTCCTAGACTAACGGGGAGCACCCTGGGGCGCGACGAGGGTGCCGGCATCGTAGGCAGATGGGGCGGAGTCACCCTTCCGAGGCATTGCGGAGTCGAAACCGCCATCGACAGTTTTTGCATAGCCTGTCCTCGCAGCCCCAGCAGTTTCGACGCCGGGACTAAGGCGTCGAAAAAGCCGCTTGCCTCGACGGCGGGGGAAAGATCGCCGTCGTAAACAAGCGTGGCGCGGACGGATGTCCCGGCCGGCACGCGGAGCGCGTCGATCTTGGCGGCGACCTCCTTCACGATTTCCATGCCGATTTCACGCCTTCGCTTGATCTCCACGACGCAAAGCGTCTTTCCCGCCTGCAGCAGCAAGTCAATCTGGCATCCTGCGTGGCGGGCGGTTTTCCTCTGCCTGTACGGGGCGGCCGAAGAAAGCAGTACGCCGCGCATGCCGATCAGGGGGAGTAGTTCGCGGAGGTTTGACACCACGAGATTCTCGAACTGAAGCCCCATGATGGAGTCCCATCCAGGCAGAACGTCCAGCGAGGCGAACGAGAATGCGCCATCGTCTATCGCGTCGGCGTTGGGCTGTATGCACAAGGGAAAAAGGCATTGACACGAATGCTCGGGGTATGCTACATTATTAACAATCCTCCTGCGAAAGCGGGATAGTGATTACCTACCCTTTCGTTCCGAAGTGGCGCAGCGGTAGCGCAGTGGACTGTTAATCCATTGGTCGCTGGTTCGAATCCAGCCTTCGGAGCCATCTTAACCCCTAGAATCGCAAGGTTCTAGGGGCTTTTTATTGCCCAGTTCCAAAACGCGAATTGACTAGAAAACACTACGAAAAACTACCAAAACCCCCTAGTTTTTGTACCATCATGTACCATAATGCACCATCTGGCCATCGTGGGAGTCAGTCCCACTGCTCGGCGGCCAAGGCGACGGATGGGGTAGCGGGCAGTTCGGCGAGGAGCTGGGAGACGCTGCGCTCCTGCCCAGGGAGGACGAGGTCGGGGTTGAGATCCGCAAGGGGCTGGAGCACGAAGCGGCGCGAGGCGGCTTCGGGGTGGGGGAGGCGCAGGTCGGCGCGGGAGGAGCGGAGCTCTCCGAAGGCGATGATGTCGATGTCGATCACGCGCGGGGAGTTTCGGACGCCGTCGCGGGTACGGCCCAGGCGCGTTTCGGCCGCGTGGACGGCCGTGGAGAAATCGTCGGCCGAGAGGGTCGTCTCCACGAGCAGCGCGGAGTTGTAGTAGGAGAGCGAGCGGAAGGCCTCGGGCACGCCGACGGGTTCCGTCTCGTACACGGGCGCTTGCCCCAGGACCCGGATGCCTTCGGTGGCGTCGAGCTCGCGGACGGCGTCGGAAAGGTGCGCAAGGCGGTCACCGAGGTTGGAGCCGATGGAAAGATACGCGAACATCGATCGGGATGGGGGAGGGGGCGGGATGTCTTTGTACGGTCCGCCGGGCTAGAGCCCAAGGACGTCGCGCATGGAATAGATGGCGGGGGCGCGGCCCTCGGCGAGCCATTTCGCGGCGGTCATCGCCCCATTTGCGAAAGAACTGCGGGAAGACGCCTTGTGGGCGAGCTCGACGCGTTCTCCATCGGCGGCGAAGATGACGGTGTGGTCGCCGACGACGTCGCCGCCCCGGAGCGCGTGGATGGCGATCTGCCCTGCGGGACGCTCGCCGACGATGCCGTGACGGCCGTAGACGGCGGTGTCGGCGAGGTTGGCGGCGCGTCCCTTGGCTGCGGCTTCGGCGAGGCCGAGCGCGGTGCCGCTCGGGGCGTCCTTCTTGTGCTTGTGGTGCATCTCGACGATCTCGATGTCGTAGGACGAGTCGAGAATCGCTGCGGCGCGTTGGACGAGGTCGAAGAGCAGGTTCACGCCGAGGCTGAAATTCGGCGCCCAGACCACGGGGATCTTCGTGGCGGCGGACTCTACGGCGGCGCGTTCCTCGGGGGAGAGCCCCGTCGTGCCGAGGACGTAGCCCTTCGCGCCCTTCGCGATGGCGTTCGCGAGATTGCCGGGGGCGGCGGTGTGGAACGTGAAGTCGACGACGATGTCCGCGGGGGGCGCGGAGGCGGCGTCCGTGACGGGCACGCCAAGAGCGCCGACTCCCGCGAGGAGGCCCGCGTCGTTTCCGATTTCGGGGTTCCCGTTCTGTTCAACTGCGGCGACGACGCGGAGCCCGGGGGTCCGGGTGGCGGCGGCGACAAGCATGCGGCCCATTCGGCCGGCAGCGCCGAGGATGGTGAGGGTGATGTCGGACATGGAGTTTTCCCGGGGCGAACGGCGTTAGGAAAGAAGGTTCAGCTCGGCCAGTGTCTGGCGGAGCTTCGCGCGGAGGGCGGGGGGCATCTCGCAGAGCGGGAGGCGGTAGACCTCTTCGATCTTTCCCATCATCGCCAGCGCGGCCTTGACGGGAATCGGGTTCGTGTCGATGAACAGGTCGCGGAAAAGCCGGTAGAGTTTCTTGTGGATCGTCTGCGCCGTGGCCATGTCGCCGGCGAGGGCGGCGCGGATCATCTTCGACATCTCGCGGGGCATCACGTTCGACGCGACGGAAATGACGCCCTTCGCCCCGACGGAGATCATCGGGACGGCGATCATGTCATCCCCGCTTAACACGGTGATGTCGCAGGCGTCGACGAGGGCCGAGACGCGCGGGACGCTGCCTGACGCCTCCTTGACCGCGACGACGTTGCCGTGGTTGTAGAGGCGGACGACCGTGTCGAGTTCGATGGCCTTGCCGGAGCGTCCTGGCACGTTGTAGAGGACGACGGGGAGGCCGAGGTCGGCGACCGTCGCGAAATGGCGGTACAGGCCTTCCTGGTTCGGTTTGTTGTAGTAGGGGCAGACCTGCAGGGTGCCGTCCACGCCCATGGCGAGGGCCTCGCGGGTGAGGCGGACGGCCTCGGCGGTGGAGTTCGCGCCTGTGCCGGCGATGATCTTGACGCGCTTGGCCGCGACTTCGGCGACAAAGGCGATGACCTTGCCGTGTTCCTCCATGTCGAGAGTGGGGGATTCGCCGCTCGTCCCGACGGGGACGAGTCCGTCCACGCCGCCCGCGACCTGTTCTTCGACAAGGGCGCGGAGGCGGTCCCAGTCCACGGAGCCATCTGCCTTGAAAGGGGTGACCAAAGCCGTAATCGTGCCAGTAAACATCATTGCACTCCTGTTCGGAACCGCCTGGCGAGGGGCCCTGCGCCCCATGGGGACGGCGCCAATGCGTTTCCGCTATATAAAAAGAATATCGCGGGAGAAGGTGCGGAAGCAAGCGGAAACTCGTCCTGCATGGGCGAAAAATGGAAAAATGGAATGGTACTTGCGTATCAAGGTCAGGAATGGTAATATTATCATATCAGTTGTTGCAGTTTTTGGGGAAACCGATGCCGCAGAGGCGCGTCTCGGTTTTCTTGAACCGAAATCGGAAAAGGACTCCACTGTGAAAAATCTTCTCGCCCCCTTCTTCGTTCCCCTGTTGGCTTTATTGTTGTCTCCTGCCATTTCGTCTTCAAAGGACTCGACAATGCTTTACGTGAGAGACGTTTCCGAATTGGAAGCTGCTCTTTCATGTGCGTGCAACGGAAATTGCAACTTGCAAATCTTCGTAGAGGCTGGGCTATATAATGTAGGCACGCCTCTTCGGATATGGTCTGGCACGACGTTAACGCTCGACGACGATGCCGTGATTCGCTACACTGGAACTGACGGGCAACCGATTCTCCGGGGAAGTCATTTCGATGAAGAAGGATATCCCTGTTATGAGACGAGTGGCAATTGTTGGCATACCGGTTACACCCAGTGCCACGATGTTTCCATCCAGGGCGGAACCTGGGACCGGAACAGCCTCAAAACCGATAATTCAAATATCTTCATTTTCCGCCACGCATCAAACATCACCGTGAAAAACATGAAGGTGAAGAACTGTTCGAATCACTTTTTTAATTTTAGCGGATCCAAGAACATCGTCATCTCCAACGTTGAGTTCAGCTCGGCCGTCAAGTATTCAGGGCGAGATCCTGATTTCTGGGGGATTTTTTCCGTAGGCGATCCTGATCGGTACAAGACGATCGAGGCAGTTCACTTGGATGCCTTGACGAAAGCGGGAGAACCGAGTGCCTATCCTGTGGACGGGACGCCTTGCTCAAATATAACAGTCTCCGATTGTATATTCAAAAATGTGTTTGCCGGCGTTGGGACACACCATGTTTCCGAAGGCAGACGCGCTTCAGGCATTAAGGTGTCGGACTGCTCCTTCTCTGGGCTCCAATCGTTCGCGGTGTACTGTTTCGGGTATGTCGGGGCGCAGATTGTCAACAATGAAGTTGTCGGCGGGAGCGGGCTTGTCATTGTGGAGGATTCGACATGCGATGTTCTGTCCAACACGTCGAATGGCGGCAACCACAATGCAATTCAAGTCGGCAATCATTCGACGGCCTTCATATCTGCAAATACGCTTAAAAATGCAGGTATGGCTGCGATTCGAGGTCTTGGGGCATCCTCTCTCACGGCAAATGATAATACGATTGTCTCTCCAAAGACGCAGGGGATCAGTGTTGCCGAGGGGTCTGTCGTGAACGCTTCGGGGAATGCGATTTCGCAAGCAGGACAACATGGTTTCTATGTTTTTGCTTCGACGGCTTCGCTTTCTGGAAATAAGGTCATTTCTCCGAAAGAAGCTGGCATTCGCGGCGATTCGAAGGCAATGGTTACAGCAACCTCAAATGTCATCACAGGGGCGGGGACTTATGGAATCACCATGAGCGGTTCCTCCAAGCTTGTCGCGAATTCCAATATGATAACGTCACCCAAAAAATATGGCATTATCCTTGATTCTTGTGCGGCAAGTTCGATTTCAATGAATGTCATAACGTCCCCTGGATCTGTTGGGATTCGTGCCAACAAGTCGAAAGGGTGCACTGTCTCTGGCAACACGGTGACATCGACAGCGCCAAATTGCGATGGCATCCTATTGGACAACTGTGGCACGGGAACCATCTCTGGGAACACCGTCAAGAAAGCGGGCGGCTTTGGCATCCGCGTTCTTGGAACGAAGGCGAATCCTGCCAAAGTAGGTGTTTCCGGGAACACCGTTGCCACCGCATCCGCAGCTTTGGGATATCATGACATTCGGCTTGGAGATTATTGCAAATCTTGCAAGGTCATCGGCAACACCTTGGTCAATAAAAAGTTCTCCATCTCCTCAACGGGCACGAGTGGGAACATCTATAAGCCAGTTGCTCCAAAAATCGTCAATTCGGTTTTAAAAACACGGACGACCGCGACCATCCAATGGAAGCCATGGAAATACGGAGATGGATACCAGATCCAATATGCCGACAACAAGTCGTTCTCACATGCGAAAATGGTGAATGTGAAAAATCCGAAAACCGCGAAGACCTCTCTTCCAAACCTCTCTGCCAAAAAACGCTATTATGTCCGCATTCGTTCGAGAGACAGCACTTCAGGAGCGGTTTGCTATTCGTCATGGAGTGCGGCCTTTGCCATATTGCCGACTTGGGCTTTCGGAAGCTTCAATGGATATGCCGTCGTGAATGGTGAGCCAGGAACGATGACGATGGCGATCGCCAATACGGGAGCTGTTTCCGGCGAGCTTGTCCTCCATGGGGTGGCGTACCCATTTTCTGCCAAGGATTTAACGAAATGGACGGGGACTTCGTACAAGTTGAAGCTTTCGATTCCTGTTGGGGCTAAAAAATGGAAGCCAACCTATACCCTCTCCCAGGTTTCCGGTGCCGAGGTCGTCGGGGTCGCCAAGGTGTCCGTCAAAAAATACTCTTCTCTTCTGGCACGTTCTCTTCAGGCCTGCTCTTCTTCGGGGAAATTGGCTAAGCTGGTAGGGAAAAAGGCAACTTTTGGCAGTACGACTGCCAATATCGGTCTGGCCGACTCTAATCGGCTAGACGTTTCCTATGAATCCGGGGATGTGATGACGTGGAAGCTTCAGGTAGGCAAGACGACTATGACCGGACGGGAAGGGATCGCGTTTGTTTCTGCTGTGAAATCAGGGAAGTCCATTACCTATGTGGCGAAAGTTCCTGTTATCGCCCCAGGAGTGGGTTTTGCCCGACTACTCACGTGTAAGATCATCCGGAAAAAAAACGGAGCATGTTCATCAACGATTTCATTTTCGGGTTTTTAAGAGGCTATTACAATGGCTTTTCGGGATTTTGCAGCTGCGGCTGTTGAGCGACGCTTTCTCAAATGCGTCATTGATCAATTGGATTTCGTCTTCTCTCGTTGGGCCATCCGGCTTCTTTCCATGGGGAGTAGGATCCAGAAAAACAAGATTCTTTTCACGAATTTCAGTGGTAATTACGACTGCAATCCGAAATATGTCTGCGAAGAGATACTGCGGCGAAAACTCCCATGGGAGATTGTCTGGGTGGTTTGGAACAAAGGGCATCACAAGAACGACCTTTCTCCTGGCCGTTACCAAGACAAGCTCATCCTTACGGGGCGCTATTCTTATGATTTTTATCGGCATCTTTCCACAGCGCATGTCATTGTCGACAATGGGACTTCTTTCATCAGCGCAGGATACCCAAAGAAAAGGAAGCAGACTCTTGTCAACACTTGGCATGGTTCGCTTGGCATTAAGCGATTCCCGAAAGACGATGGCGGCAAGGGGTCTCGGTACAATCGAGCGGGGGTTAGAAATGCCAAGGCCATCGATTGTCTATTTTCAAATAGCGAATTTGAAGAGATGTATTATCGTGAAACCTATTTTTCAAAAAACAAGATCCTCAGATTCGGGCATGCGCGGAACGATCTTTTCTTCAACCGGGATCCGGATTTTTCCCGCCGAATTCAAGAAAAGGTCAGAGCTGCGTTCAATTTGCCAGTCGATACCAGGATCTGCCTTTATGCGCCAACATTTCGGGATGAGCCAGATCTTCGGCCCTACAATCTTCCCTACGGTAAGCTTGCCGAGGCCTTAGCCGAACGTTTCGGTGGCCGCTGGACGATTCTCACACGATTCCATTTTAGAACGAAGGAATGGACGAAAGACATTGTCTTCCCCTCCGAGGTCGTCTCGGCTTCGGATTACCCCGACATCCATGAACTGATGTTTTGCGCTGATGTCGGGATTACTGATTATTCCAGTTGGATCTGTGAGTATATCCATACGGGGCGGCCTGGTTTCCTTTTTGCCACGGATATGGCGCATTATGGGGACATCGAGCGCGGATTCTACGATCCTCTGGATCAGATGCCATTTCCCCTTTCCACAGATCAAGAAGGCCTCATTCGCTCCATCCTCTCCTTTGATTCCGCGAAGTACGAGGCAGACTGCAAAGCTTTCCTAAAGAAAAAAGGATGCATGGATGATGGTCATGCGGCAGAACGCATCGTTGATTTTCTCGAGAACTGCATGAAGTGAGAGACGATTCAACGCAACGCTCCGTAGTCAAGGGGGACGGCTTCCCCCGGTCCCATCTGGGACATGGTCATGATGCAGGAAGGGAGTGGATATGATCGTCTGTTTTTCCTTGAATCAGCATCCTACTCCTGCTACCATTGTTCATGTATCATGCGAGTCGTCGCCTCAGTGCATCATTTCTTTTCGCGGCGACTTCATGGCGATTTGAGAGAAGTTATGAATTTCGCTGGTATCCTCGCAGGCGGAACTGGAAGCCGCATGGAACGGAAGATTCCAAAACAGTTTCTGGCTATAGCCGGCATTCCGATTATCGTTCGAACTCTGGTCACCTTTTTATCATCTTCAGAGGTTGTTCGCGTCGTTCTCGCCATGAATCCACTGTGGATGGACTATTGCCGAGATCTACTCGTGGAAAACGGCATTGACCTTGCGCGAATCGACATGATCACCGGAGGGCCGACACGATTCCTGTCCATGGTGAACATTGTCGATCGCTGCATATCTCTCCGCGGCGATGCCATTGACGAATCCGACCTGCTCTGCATCCACGACTGCGCCCGTCCGTTCGTCTCGCAGCGGATCATCGCCGACAACTATGCGATGGTCGCGGAATACGACATGGTGACCACCTCGCTGCCGACAATCGACACCGTGATCATCGCCGAGGACGGACGCACGGAGACCTCGGTGCCAACGCGCTCGACCGTCTTCTGCGACCAGGGGCCGCAGACCTTCCGCCTCAAGGAGTTCAAGCGCCTCCAGGAGGCGCTCACCCCGGAGGAGACCTCCGCCCTCATCGAGGCCGGAAAGATGTATCTTGCCGCCGGAAAGCGCGTCGGCATCGTCAAGGGCGACCGCATGAACTTCAAGATCACCACCGAATTCGACCTTACGCTTGCCGAATGCCTTCTGCGAGACGCGAAGACGGTGAAAACCACGGCGACGGCGGCAAGTTCATCTCTGGCATCTGGATGCCAATGAAGTACCAGAATCCGAAAAGGAGCGAACAAGAATGAGGATGAATCGTTTCCCGATAAAGGTTGGAGGAATGCTGCTGGCCGCGGCGTTCTCTTCCCTGTGCGCAGTTCCGGCCTTTGCCGATACAAAGGTCGGCGACGTTCTGGATCCCCGCCAAGGAGAAATACTGTGAACTGCGTTGCAATCGGCGACATTTTCATCACCCCCGACATGATGCGAAAAGGCATCGAAGGCTTCGACGAACTCGTGTTCGACCGCGTGGACTACTTCTACTTCGGATTGAACACCCGGCCCGAGATGCGGCACGTCGTCAAGGTCATCGAGACGGGGGGATTCGAAACGCTCGACCTGCCGGAAGGGCTGCTGGAGGCCGTCGCCAACGCAGACGTGCTGATGTGCCACCTCTGCCCCGTGACGAAGACGCTGCTGGCGAAGGCGCCGAAGCTGAAGCTCGTCCTCTGCAACCGCGGCGGCCATGAGAACATCGACCTCGCCGCCTGCACGGCGCGCAACATCGGCGTGATCATGAACCCCAGCCACAACGCAAACGCCGTGGCGGAGTTCACCGTCGGTCTCATGCTCAACGAAACGCGCAATATCGCGCGGTCGTGTGCGGCGATCCAGGCGGGCCAGTGGCGCGAGAAGTATCCGAACTCGGCGACCACGATCCATGAGATGAAGGATTTCACGATTGGGCTCATCGGGTTCGGCGCCGTCGCGCGGCTCGTCTACGAGAAGCTCCAGGCGTTCGGCTGTCGCTTCCTGATCTCCGACCCGTTTGCGAACCAGGACTTCGTGAACAAAAACATCGCGCGTT
>JAEEGL016006717.1_pt1 | contig 10975 bp, 8 predicted proteins | sample 9134231 | NCBI WGS metagenome assembly JAEEGL01 (sample SAMN16246548, study PRJNA631951) | gut metagenome | biome: gut microbiome; feature: rumen; material: fiber-attached | host: Bos | place: Iran: Karaj | collected 2018-10 | reverse complement strand
TGATACTATATGAGTATTTTCATTACATATTATTTCATTTATTACTTTTTTATTATAAAAATTTTCATCATTTGAATATTTATTCTTAAATTTTTTATATATTTTTTTTTCCAATTCCATATTTATATCATATAATCTTTGTTTTATAAATTTTTTATTTGATGACCTTTTTATTTTTGCACTTTCTGATTTTGATTTTAATAAATTTGTATTTAGGGTTAAATTTGGAATTGAGTTTTTTACATTTTGCCAATTTTTATTAGAAGAAAAAGAATTTTTTATTGTTTTCATTTAAAAAATTATTTATATATTAATAAAAAATAATTTTTACTTTCACTAGCCAAAATAATAAAATATAATTAATTTAAAAAATAATCGTTAAATAAAAAAATCCAAAAAAGGAAAAGAAAATTTTATAAATAAAAGTAAAATAAATAAATTCTAATATATAAACTTAAATGCTAATTTAAGACATTTATCAAATAATTGTTTATTTCCTTAAAATATAAAAAAATTACCTTAAATGAATAAATAAAAATTTTATTTATGTTCGAAAAAACTTTCTAAAGCGAAACATAAATTTCTAATATGAAAAACATTATTATTTCCTTTATATAATTCATTATATTTATTAATTAAATTTTCAATAATATCATTACAAATATCTTCATCATAAATTAATTTACTTTTTATCATTTCAGAAAAATATTGTGATAATTGATTATAATTAATTTCTTCGGAATCTTCATCTAATAATAAATATAATAAAAATTTAAATTTAATAATCATATTATCATCATAAAGTTTTAAAATTTTTGAAAAACAATTTAAATAACTATCAAAATCACATTTATGACCTTTATAAACTAAATTTCTTAAAGTATCTTCATAAATTTTTTTTTCTGAAATTCCTTTTTTTAATAAAAATATTTTAGTTAAATTTAAAAACATTTTATCTTCACAAAATAAAGTATTTTCAGAAGTTTTTTTAATTTTAATATAAATTTCAAGCATTTTTCTTAAGTATAAAATATTCATTTTTTTGGTGTGATTTTTGAATTCATTTTTACTCAAATTATTTTTAAATTGTTCATATTCATTATCAAAAGAATCAGTTCTATATTTTTTTTTTAAAGAAGAATTGTTTGTTGGTCTTAAAGAATCATTTAAACTCATATAATTAGATTTATTATTTATTATTCCTCCTATACTTGATGTTAAAGTTCTTGGTGTTTCATATAAAATATTATCATCAAATACTATATCTTCATTTTTATTTTCAAACAATGTTTGATTTATTGATATTAAATCAAAATATCCTTTTTCTTCTTTATTAATGTTATTTTCTAATATTTCTTCTTTTTTTAATAAATTTATATAACTTTCATATTCTTCTTTTTTATTATATAGTATATTTTTCATTGGTAAAATTGCACTTTGTTCGAATTTTAAAATATTATTTCCTTCTTCTTTTTCATTTTCTTCACTAAACTCTTTTTTTATAAATAAACAATTTTCATCTATATTTAATAATTTATTTTCAATTGAAAAAGAAATTTGACTTAAAGGAATATAAGATTGTAAAGTTGGATTTATTAATTTAGTTAAAGGACTATCTTCATCTTCAATTTCTTCATCAGTACTTTCATCATTTTTTTTCTTTAGAAGTCTTTTTTTTTTATTCTTTTCTTCTTCTTTTAAAATTTTCTCTATTTCAATATCTTGTAATTTTTTTATTTCCTTATTTTTATTTATTAAATTATTCTGAATATCTAAAAGTAAACTAACTTGAATTATCATTTGTTTATTAAAATCGTTTTTATTTTTCTCTCCACTTATAAAAGAAGATATATTTGAAGTTAAACTTTGAGTTAAAGAATTATAAAAATCAACGTCAGTCATTTGAAGGAAAAAAATTAAATAATATTTATTGTTCCCAATAAAAAATAAAACAAAAATCAAATAAAAAAAATAAAAAACTTAATTAAAAACATAAAAAAAAGAAAAAATGACAATTTTTCTAATTCAATTTTATCATAATTATATCAAAATCCCAAAATTCAAAAGTGATATAAATAGAAACAGAAGAAAATAATATAATAAAAGTATCACACCATCATAAACAGAAGAATAAAAATAATAAATTAATCATATATTAAAATAAAAAAATCCAAAAATAGAATTTTATTTATTAACATTAAAAGATATGAATAATGAGCTTGTTGTTTTAATAATATATCATATTATGTTTCAGATTTAATTAAACATTATAGTCTTTCAAAAAAATCTTTCACTATAAGAAATAATACATTATGAATCTTCATATTCAATTATATATATTGATAATGTATATTTTCTTCAACTTATTGTAAAAAATTATAGGTTTATCACATAAATCTACTTTAAGTCCAAATATAACATCTAAAAAGAAAAATAAATTAATTCAATGAAACATGTTAATGATGATAAAAAAAATAGAGTAAATAAAAATTATAAAAAATTTAGTTTTATTTTTAATAGGAAATTCCATAATAATAGAGAAATTAATAAATTTAGAATTTATATTAATAATAATCACATTATAAATAAATTAGTGGAGAAATTTTTTTAAGTATTATTTATTTTTTCTCATTTTATACTTTCATATTTTCAAAATATAATAAAAATTAAAAAAATAAAATTCATTTAAAAATATTACAAATTCTTTTTTAAATGAATAAATTGATAAATTAAAAATTTATAAAAAAATAAAAATTTAATTATTTTTTATTTTTCGCTTTCGTTATTAAGAAAATTTTTATAAGAAAAATTAAACATATCTTTTAAATCATCATCTAAACTACTTTTAATTTTATTAATTAAATCAGAATTTATTTTAACATTATTTTTATTAATTTGTTTTTTTTCATTATTTTTTTTTTCAGAAGAATAATTATTAACAAAATTATTTTCATTGAATTTATTTGGAGATTGACTTAAAGTAATATTATTAGTTCTTGATAAAGTATATAAAGATTTATGTGATTTTCTTAATAAAGAATAATTTTTATATATTTTAATTTTTTTTTGTTTAAAATTATTTTTTGATATTTTAATATTTATACATTCATCAATTATTTTTTTTATTGAATTTGATGAATGAAAAGTAGATTGATTATTATTTTTTTTATTTAAAATTGAATTAAATTCATTTATAAATTTATTTTTCATTTCATTATATTTATTTTTATCTAAAATATTTTTTAAGTTATCAAAAAGAAATAAAACTCCTTTTTCATAAGAAATAATAATTTCTTCTTTATTTATTTCATTAATATTATTTTCTAAATTTTTTTTTGATGAATTATTCTTATTAAATATTTCTTTATATAAAATTGAATTTGATGTTGTTAAACATTTTTTATAATGATTTTTATTTAAATTATTTCCTTCATGATATTTTTGTAAAAGAGGTTTTTTTATTTGATTTATTGTATTTATTGTTATATTTTTATTTCGAAATGTTTTATAATTTTTTTCATATGTTTGCTTTTGATTTATTTTTTTTTTTGAATTCGAATTTTTTGAATTTTTGTTTTGAGGAAAAATTAAAGAATTAGTTTTAAACATTTTTTTTTTACTTTTAAAAATATTTTTTTTTCTTTTTTTAATTATCAATATTTTACAAAGTAAATTTTAAATAAAAAAAATTATTATTTATAAAGATAAAAAAAATATTATTTTAAAATCCAATTTCCATTAAAATGTTTTTTATAATTTCTTTTGTTTTTTTTTCACTTCCATTTAAATGAAACATTTTTAAAATATTTTTTCCAGAAATAAAAGAAATTTCAACAGAAATTGAATTTTGATTTTCATTTATCAAAAAATGATAGTCATCATTTTTTTTTAAATTATATTTTTTTTCTTCACATAATAAATTTAATTTTTCTATAATTTCTTTATTTGAAAAATTAGAAGAACAAAAAGCAAAATCTTTTTTATTTGAATTTAAAGTTAATAATATATTATTTTTATTATTATTATTTATTTTAGAAAAAGGAGAATTTTTCTTTTTTTTACTAATTATTTTTTTTTGAGTTTCTTCATTTAAAAATAATTTCTTTTTAGAAATTTTATTTTTCATATTTTTTGAATCTTTATTATATTGATTTTTTCCTTTTGAATTTTTAGATAAATTAATAAAAGTAGTGATTAAAAATTTATTATTATTATTTTTTTGATAAATTTTTTCTTTAAATAAATTATAACCTTGATTAGAATGAAAAGAAGATCTTAATTTTTTATCACTAAAATAATTATTATTAATTTGAGTAAAAATAATATTTTTTTCATTATTTTTAATCTTAGCAATATTAGGACTTCTACTTGAATTAATATTTAAATAAATTTCTTTTGATTTATTTTTCATTTTACTTTTATTTAAATTATAACTTTTTTTACTTTGTTTATTTTCATTTTGATTTAAAAAATTTGAAACTGCTCTTTTATGAGAATTAATATTTTGAATTGTATTATTTGCATTAATATTATTTTCTAATGTTAATATTGATGATGTTATTATTGATAACGATTTTTTTTTATGAGTTTTTAAATTATTTTGAATTTTTATTGTTGAAATTACACTTTTTCTTTTTTTCTCTTTACTATGATTTATTGAACTTTTATCCATTAAATTTATTGTATTTGAAGGAACAAATGATAATTTTAAATTATTTACATTTGTTAAATTTGGATTTGATGATGTTAAAATATTTTTTTTTGGAATTGGAAAAAATAATAAATTATTCTTTCTTTCTATTGATACTGATGTATCTATTATTTTTCTTACATTTCTATTTGTTAAAGAATATTTTATCGAATTCATTAATTGTTTATATCTTTGAATAAAATTTTTCTCATTTTTTATATTACCTTTCTTATTCATTTCACTTTTTAATATTTTTCTCTTGTTTGAATTTTTTTGTAATTCTATTGAAAATGAATTTATTATAAAATTTTCATTGATTATTTTTGATTTATAAGGTGATATTTCTTTTTCTTTTTTTTCATTGTTTATTATGTTTTTATTTAAATTTTCATTTATTTGATTTACTATATTTATCTTTGTAATATTATTTTTATATATATTAATATTATTAGTAGTATTCTCTTTATTAGGAGAAGTGAAAGTATCTTCTTCACTTATTTTATCTATATTTAAATTAGAAATATTATCATTATTGTTGTTATTGTCATAATTATTATCATTATTCTCTTTATTATTCTCATAATTATTTTCATAATAATTATTCTCTTTACTATTCTCATTATTATTTTCGTGATTATTTTCATAATAATTATTATCATTATTAATATCATTGTTATCATAATTATTATCTTTATTATTCTGATTATTATTATTATTATTCTGATTATATAATTTATCTCTTTCATATTTTTTAACTAATAATTTATATATGGTAGTAATTTCATTAAAATTATTATTCTTAATATTATTAATAATATCCTCTTCACATTTCCCATTAACTAAATTCTTAGAAATCATATCTTTAACAACAAAATCATAAATTTGAAAAGAATCATATGAATAAACCTGATTAAAATACCTATTATAAAAATTTATAAATTTCATTTTTAAAAAACCTTTTTGTAGAAATTTATGTTTTTTAATATCATTAATTTTAATTCTTTTTTTAGGATTTCCGATTAAAATTTTATTAATTAAATCTTTACATTCAAAGCTTAAATGATCAGGAAGATCAAATTTTCCTAAAACTACTTTTCTATAAATATTTTCATTATCATCATCTTCAAAAGGTAAAAATCCAGAGACCATAGCAAATAAAACAATACCAGAAGACCAAATATCAACATCAATACCATAATATTTTTTTCCTAATATCATTTCTGGAGCTGCATAACAAGGACTTCCACATGAAGTTTCTAATAATTCATTCTTTTTATTTTTATATATATTAGCTAATCCAAAATCTATTATTTTTATTATTTCATTATTATTTGTTAATAATATATTTTCTGGCTTTAAATCTCTATGTGCTATTTTTTTTTTTTGTGAATATATTCAATTGAAAATATTATTTGAATAAAAAAAAATGATGCAGTTTCTTCATCTAAATAATTATTTTCTACTATATATGAAAATAATTCATTTTCTGCATATTCCATTATTATATAATAATTCATTTCTGTTTCTATTATTTCATATAATGATATTATATTTATGTGGTTAAAAGTTTTTAAAAATTTTATTTCTTTCATTATATTATTTAAATCTTCTTTGTCATTTAATTTTGACTTTTCTAATATTTTTATTGCTACTAATTCATTTGTTGGAATATTTTTTGCTAATTTAACTTTTCCAAATGTTCCTTCTCCTATTGTCTTTATTATCTCATAATCACCTATTTTTGATATTGTTTTTCTATATTTTGGAATTTCAATGTTTTGATTCATTTTTTTAAATTTTTTATTTTTGAAAAAAATATATTTTTTTAAGAAATAATTATTTAGTTTTATATATTTATAATGAAATAAGAAAAACAAAATAAACACAAATAAATAATATTATAAATGTTAAAAAAAAATTTTTATTAAATATATTAGATAATCCCTTTTATAAGTATATTATTTACCTTTTATATTGTATATTACATTTAATTATATTTTTTTGTGTAATATAATTAGATTTAATTTTTCATTTTTTTAAATATTTTAATAAATCATGTCTGAAGATATAGAAAAAATAAATTTAGTAAAACAGTATTTATATCCATTCAAATTTACAAATAATAAAACATTAATAGTAAATTTTTTAACAGAAGTATATGCAAATATATATTATAGATGTAATAATAATTTTGATTCATATACTTTTCAAGAAGTAATAAATTTACCAATGATAATATCAGATAAAATCTTTTTAGCTTTAACAAAAAATAAAATAATAACTTTAAATAAATTTTCAACAGGAATTTATGATTTATTTTTTTTTCCAATTAATAAAAAAATAGAATTAATTTTTGACATTTTAGATTTTGATAATGATAAAGTAATAAATAAATATGATGTGTTTTTAATACTTTCTCACTTTCATTTAATTGATAATTCATCAGATTTAATTATCTTACTTGAAAATTTACTTGATAATTTTTTTGAAGAATCAAATATTTTATCTAAAGATGATTTAATTAATTTTTGTAAAACAAAAAATTCAGATATTTTTTTCCTTATGATTTTCTTTTTAAATGCTTATATTAATTTAATAAGAGATGATGAATTGAAACAATATGGTTTATCAATTAATTATTCTAAATTTGAAAATTCAGAAAATTCAAATAATAATAATTTTTGTGATTATGAAAATTTATTAAATTACAAAGTAACAAATTATCTAATTAATTATTTATCTAAAATCACAATTTCAAATGTAAATTTATCAAAAATAAAAGTATATATCAATAAAATATATAAAAGTGAAAATGATGAAAAAAATATAAGTTCAGAAGAAGATAATGAAGAATTAGAAGATTTAAATAATTTCGAAAATGATATGATTGATTGTATTATAGGATTATCAAAGCCAATAAATATAGAACCAAAATCTTTTGAAACAAAAGGTAATGAAAGTGATATTCACACAACAACTTTTTCTAAAGATGATAGTTATAATTCTCCTGACAGATATAGCAAAAAAATTACTTTTAATTGTGTCAAAAGTAATTTTTCATTAAAAAAAACATTTAATAATATTTTAAAACATTCTTCTTCTTTAGAATATAATTCAAATAAAAAATTCATTGAGGATGAAAAAAATAATTGTGTTGAAGGAAAAGAAATTATTTTATTTAAATTTAAAAAAGGAATTAAATCTAATAAAACAATAAAATTACTTTTAGTCAATTATTATCTTTTTTATTATAAATTAAGTAGAAGTAATTTTTTATTTAAAAAAGTTATTCCAATTTTTTCTTTATTTCCTAAAATTTCAAAATCAAACGATAATATTTATTTAAAATTTATAAGTACTGTTCATAATCACGAAGTAATATATTCATTTTATAATAAAAATAATTTAGAAAATTATAAAGAAATAATCAATTTTTATAATTTCTTTCGTAAAAATTCTCATTATAAAGATATTAATCAGGATTATATTTTAAAAAAAGAATTAGGAAATGGAAAGTTTGGTCATGTATTTTTAGCAGAAAGAAAAATAGATTTAAAGGAATTTTCAATAAAATTAGTTAATAAAAAACACCCAAGTGAAGAGGAATATAAAATAAATAGATGGGAAAGTACAATATTTACTTCTTTAATGAATATTCATAATTCAAATATAATAAAAGCATATAAAAAATATGAAAATGAAAAGAATATTTTTTTTATTTTTGAATTTGTGAGCGGACATGATTTAAGAACATATATGAAAATATATAATTATAATAATAATATAAATTCAACAAGTAATATAATAAATATATCAATTCAAATAATAAATGGAATAAATACTTTACATAAATATGGAATTATTCATAGAGATATAAAACCATCAAATATAATGGTATATGATAATAATATATATTTAAATAAAACAGGAAAAGGAAATATTAAAATAATTGATTTTGGTTTAAGTAAAATATTAGGTAAATATGAAACTACTGAAGAACCTTATGGAAGTTTATGTTTTAAAAGTCCTGAATTAATTAAACATATTCCTTATGATTTTAAAATTGATACTTGGAGTATTGGTTGTACTATATATTATTTAGTTTATAAAGAATTACCTTTTGAAAAAGGAAATAAAAACCAAATTAAACAAAGTATTATTTCTAAAAATATTACATTTTATAATAACATTATTGTTAATGAATGTAATTATATTAAAAAATTTGAAGATAATGAATTTTATAGTAATTCTAGATTTTTATATTCTCTAATGAAAGATTGTTTAGAAAAAAAATATGAAAATAGATTATCAGTAAGTGAATTATATTTAAAATATATGGGACAATATAGAAAAAATTATTGTTAAATAAATTTATAAATATTTTCTGTTATTATTTTGATTAAATGTATTAAAGTTAAATTTTTGTACTTTTCGATATAAATTAATTAATTCAAATTTATTTAGTATATATAAATTCTTTTTGGAAAAGAAATATTTAAGTTATTTCTCTTAATTATAATTTTTAAAATTATGTATATATGTTAAAAATTAAAAAAAACAAATTTTTTTTAAAATTATAAATAAAAAATAGTATTAAAAAAATGAAAAAAACCAATGAAAATGATTCAGAAGAAGATAGTGAAGAAGAAAACGAAGAAAAAAGAAATTTAGAATTATATTTAGAAGATAACATAGATAAAAATATAGAAAGAATGGAAAAAAAAGTTGAAAAATATGATAAAGAAGTGAAAAAACAAATAGCACTTTCAAAAAATGGACAAAATAAAGAAAAGCATAAAAAAGAAGCAATAAGTGCTTTAAAGAAGAAGAAATTTTATGAAAAAAATTTGAAAAAATTACAAGATAAAAAATTGACAATTGAAATAAAAATTATGGATATTGATATAAAAAAACAAAAAAAAGAATTAAAAAAAATTACAAATGATTTTAAAAGAAAAGTTGCAATTTTAATTAATCCTGATAGTCAAATTGCTAATATTCAAGAAGATATTGGAAGTGAAGATGGTTTTGAAAAATTAAATATTGATATGAGTGAAGAAGAAGTTAATAAACAATATAATCAAATTATTTCTTTACCTGAAGTTAAAGAAGCTTCAGAACAATTAAATATGTTTAAATATATTTTCCAAAGTGATTAATTTTATAAAAAATAATTATTTGATTTATAGAGAAATTTTTCATTCTTAGTTTTTTTATTTTTTATTTAATTTGTATTTATTTTTTTTTTTGGATTTCATTATAAAAAATTTTTCAAAAATTTTTCCTTATTTAATATTATCTTTCTTATCACTTAAATCTAAAATTTATATTATTTATAATAATATTTACAATAAATTAAATTATGAAAATGAAATAATAAAGCAAAATCAATACATTAAAAAAAAAATAAAATGAATAATATAAAAAATCTTTCATTATTAATAAAAGGACAAACTTTTACTTCAAAAAATAATAGAAGAAAATCCAGAAATATCAAATTTATTATTTATATCATTAATAAATAATATAGAAAATTAAATGTAGAGATTTAATAGGAAATTATGTAATTCAAAAATTATTAATGTATTTAAATGGAGAAAATTTAGAAAAATTTATTTTAATAATATCAAAAAATTTTCTCCGAATTTCTTCTACAAATTATGGAACAAGAGTAAGACAAAAATATATAGAAATAATATCAATTAAAAATAATAATTTGAATAATAATGAAAAAAATCAAAATTTAATTGATTTAAAATGTTTTACAATATTAAATTCTTTAATAATAAAAAATATAAAAGAAATATCAAAAGATAATAATTCATGTCATATAATAATATAATTTGAAAATGAAATTCCATTTCCTTCAAATGATACTTTATATAAATCAAATATTCCATTTCCTTCTTTATTATCAAATAGTATAAAAATAAAAGATAAAGTCATTAAATCATTAATTAAACATAGTAAAAAAATTCAAGTCAAAGTCCAATTAAAAATAAGAATAATAATAATAATTTAATTAAATATAATTATACTCTTAATAATATTGATTGTTTAGCTTAGATAATTATATTCTCCCAAAATGAAAGGAAAAAAATATATTCCAAGGAAAATAAAAAAAATAGAAGATATAATTTATTAAAAAAATATTTTTTTTTAAATAAAAAATATTTATATAAAAGTTAATTCTATAAATAATAAATTTGTAAATATTTAAAATAAATTAAAGAAAATATTATGGAATATGTAAGAGGAGAAGGAAGAATGAATGTTAATCAAATT
>JAEEGL015648106.1_pt1 | contig 10975 bp, 8 predicted proteins | sample 9134231 | NCBI WGS metagenome assembly JAEEGL01 (sample SAMN16246548, study PRJNA631951) | gut metagenome | biome: gut microbiome; feature: rumen; material: fiber-attached | host: Bos | place: Iran: Karaj | collected 2018-10 | reverse complement strand
GGCGTCCCACGCCTTGCGGTTGACGATGTTGCGCTGGCTCAGCAGCACATTGCCTTCTCCGTCGTTGACTTTTACGACTTCGACCTCGATATCGTCATCCAGTTTGACATCCTGATCAACCAGGTCGGCGCGCTTGATCAGTCCGTCGGCCTTGTAGCCGATGTTGACGCAAACTTCATCGTCGGTGATCTGCACGACCTTGCCGGTCAGTGTCTGTCCGGGCCGGATCCTCACCAGCGTAGATTCGACTTCCGCCATGAAGTCATCATTGTGATTTTCTACCTCCGTGGTAGGGGTCAGGTCCTTGTTCTCCAGTTCGCTCATGCGTGTGACAACCTCCTTAAGTGAATCCGTCGGCGTTGATGCACCGGCGGTGATTCCAATCTTCGCGGAATCATATTTTGCAAAGGCGGGCGGTATCTCCGCCGCACTCTCTACCAGGATCGTCTGCGGACATCCGGCTTTGCAGATGTCGTACAGTTTGTGCGTATTGGCGCTGTTCCTTCCGCCGACGACGATCATCGCGTCGCTCCGGGCGGCCAGCTCTGCGGCCTCCTTCTGGCGGATCTCCGTTGCGCTGCAGATCGTGCAGTGGCTGTTCAGCTTCCGCACCTTCCGTTTCAGGACCGCCAGGATCGTTTCCCACCGTGCCTGGGGAAAGGTGGTCTGGCATACGGCGACAGCCTTTTCCATCTCCGGCAGGCTTTCCGCCTCCGCGGCCTCTGCGATGATCCGGACTTCGCCATGGGCCCAGCCGGCCGTTCCGCGGACTTCCGGATGGTCTTTCTCCCCCACCAGGATGACCGCCGTCCCGTCCTGCGAGCTTTCCTCCACGATGCGGTGGAGCTTCTCCACAAAGGGACAGGTCAGGTTCAGGATCTCACTTCCGGCGGACTCCAACTGCTCCAGCACCTCCGGTGAAACGCCGTGGCTCCGGATCAGCACCCGGCGGCCTGCGGCCTGCTCCGGGCTGTTGATGGTCTCCAGTCCGCGCTCCGCCAGGCGGCGGACCACTTCCGGATTATGGATCAGCTCTCCGAGGGAGCAGGATGGAATACCGTCCCCTGTGGCGGCCTCCGCCATTTCCACCGCGCGCCTGACGCCCATACAGAATCCGGCGTGTGCGGCAACCTCTACAGGCATAATCCGATCCTTTCCCCTTAAATACGCTTCAACATAAATATTTCCTCTTTCATTACATTAATTCCTGCAATGATATAAGAAAATATTCAATTTTTTTTCGTTTCGGCGATCATTTGCCGGAACGTCTCCCTCATTCGCTCGTTCATCTTTTCGCAGGTTTCTGCGTTGATACCCTCTGCCAGCAGGTCGTCGTACGGGATCGGTTCTCCCACATACAGGTTCGTGACCCGGAACAGGCTCAGCTTCCGGTCAAAATAGATCGGGATGATCGGCGCCCTGGAACGCATGGAGATGAGGGCGGTCCCGGCCTCGATGTGCTCCATCTGCCCTTCGTGGTGCCTTGTTCCCTCCGGGAAGATCAGCAGGATCTTTTTCATCTTCACTGCTTTCATGCAGGCCCGCATCGCCTCCATGTCCACGTTGTGACGGTCGACCAGGATGCAGTGGAGCCCGGCCAGCGCCCAGCGGAGGAACCGGTTGCCGCCCAGCTCTTTCTTGCCGAGGAAGCAGATCTGATCATGTTTGATGCCCATGGCCATCGCGACCGGATCCAGCGCATGGTTGTGGTTGGCGATCAATACATAGGGTCTCTCGCGGTCCAGGCGCTCCCGGTGATGAAAGCGGACCGGCAGGAACGTATGGAACACGATGATCGCCAGGACGCGCAGTACCTCATAGATCACGGTGCGTTTTTCGGTGACCGGCTCCCGTTTTTTCTCAGCCATGGCGTTTTTCCTCCACAATTGCGAGGATTGCGTCGACAACCTCGTCAAAGGTCATGTTCGTGGAGTCCACCAGGACGGCGTCCTCCGCCTGGCGGAGAGGTTCCACCTTGCGGTTCATGTCCTGGTTATCCCGGTCCTTCACCGCCTGCAGCACTTCCTCAAATGTATCCGGCATTCCCTTCTGCTCCATCTCGAGCCAGCGGCGCCGTGCGCGCTCCTCTGCGGCGGCGGTCAGATAGATCTTTGCCGTCGCGTTCGGCAGCACGGTCGTGCAGATATCCCGCCCGTCCAGCAGCATATCCGTTTCCGCAGCCAGTTTCTGCTGCAGTTTCACCATGGCCTTGCGGACCTCCGCGTAGCGGCTGACTGTACTGGCGGCCATGCTGACCTCCGGCGTGCGGATCAGTCCGGTCACGTCCTCCCCCTCGACAAAGGTATGCTGGCCGTCTTCCTCGTGACTCACGGAAATGTTCAGACCCCGGCACAGGTCCACGATCGCCTGCTCATCCTGTGTATCGATCCCGCGGCGCAGTGCTGTCAGCCCCAGTGCGCGGTACATGGCTCCGGTGTCCAGGTGCAGGATCCCCAGGCGCGCGGCCACAGCGTCCGCCACGGTGGATTTTCCAGCGCCCACAGGCCCGTCAATCGCAACATTCAGTCTCATCCGTTCTCTTCCTTTCAGGTCTTCGAAAACCGTACCCTATTATACTCAAATTCAATCCTTCGTTCAAATTATTTCTTATGAAGCAAAGATTCGATTTGAACATTTCTTCCTGAAACGGTATAATGTCTTATTGGAGGTTTTGCTGATGGCTTATTCTTTTTTTGCCTACCTTTCCCGGCTCAAGCTGATCCGCCGCTGGTCCCTCATGCGGAACACCCAGCCGGAGAATGATGCGGAGCATTCCCTGCAGGTTGCCATGATCGCCCATGCGATCGCGGTCATCGCGCGGGACCGCTATCACAGGGATGTCGATCCGGAGCATGTTCTCTCCCTGGCCGTCTATCATGATGCCACCGAGGTCATGACGGGTGACCTGCCAACCCCCGTTAAGTACAACAACGAGGAGCTCCGCGGTGCCTATCATCGCCTGGAGGCGCTCTCAGCCGAGCGGTTGCTCTCCCTCCTTCCGGAGGATCTGGTCTCCGCCTTTGAGCCGTACATGAAACAGGCTTCCGGCTATGAGCACTCCCTTGTCAAAGCTGCGGACCGCATCTCCGCTTACATCAAATGCATGGAGGAACAGCGGGCCGGCAATCACGAGTTTGACTATGCCGCGGAAAACGTCCGCCGCAGCATCGAAACCATCGAACTGCCTGAGGTTAAGGATTTCCTGACCGAATTCCTTCCTGCTTTCAACATGACCCTGGACGAGCTGAATCACCCAACCAAGGAGGATTGACATATGAAGCGCTTACTTTCCGTATTCCTGATCCTTTGCCTGCTCCTGCCCGTCTTCGCTTTCGCGGAAGAGGAGGATCTCGACATCGAGGAAATCTATGAGGATGTCGACCTGGACAACACCGAAGCGGACCTGGATACCGGCGATGAAGAGGGCGGTTCTTCCGGCGCAAAGGATGAAACGCTCACTGCGGATCTGCAGAAGGAACTGGCAGACTCTCTGGAATCCAAGGAATATGTTCCGACCAATCTGGATACGGGCAATCTTTTCATCAACCCCAACCTGCCGGACAACGTGATCAACATTCTCCTGCTGGGCGTGGACACCCGTGAGGCGGAACTGGTCGACAAGGATATCAAGCGGGCGGATGTCCAGCTCATCCTCTCCTATAACATGGACAACGGCTCCATCAAGCTGTCCTCCATCCTCCGTGACACACTGGTCACGAACCCCTTTACCGGAAAGAACAGCGCCATCAACGAGTCCTACAGTTCCTATGACGACAAGAACATCTTCCACGACAACCCGGAACGCTCTGTGGCCACCATCAACTACAACTTCGAGATGAACATCCAGTACTACGTGACGATCAACTTCCATGGCGTCGCTGCGATCGTGGACGCCCTGGGCGGCGTGGATGTGGACCTGACCAAGGGCGAAGCCTGGAACATCAACTACTATCTGAAGAAGAATGCCCGGAAGATCGCCAGAACCTATGATACCCTGGCCAAGGGTGAAAAGCGGCAGGCGCTGGAAGTCCGGGACGGTGTCCAGCACCTGGACGGCATCCAGGCCCTGATGTATGCCCGCCTGCGCAAATCCCTCTCCAGCAAGTATGACATGGGCGGCGACTGGAAGCGTACCGAGCGCACGCGCCACCTGCTGGACCTGCTCCTGCAGAAGGCGCTGAAAATGGACGTTCTGGATATGTTCGATCTCGCGGGTACCGCGATCGAGTATGTCAATTCAAACATGAATTTCGATACCATGACCGACCTGATCCTGAAGGTCATCCGCTCCGGGATCATCGACAAGATGGGTTCTTCCGATTCCCTGATTGAGCAGTTCCGCATCCCCATGGGCGATGCCGAGGAAGGAACCAAGACCTGGTCCTATGACAACGACTCCGGCAAGATCTTCATGAGCCGCAAGAACGGCAACTTCCAGAAAAACATCGAAGGTCTCCACGAGTTCATCTACGGGAAATACTATCCCGCCAATCCCTGATCCCCGGTAAAACTTCAGGCGCGGTTCGAACTGAACCGCGCCTTTTTAATTCTTCCGCGTCAGGAACTTCAGCCGGATTCCTTTCCCGCTGATCCTCCACCAGATCAGACACAGTATTCCGTATACGGCGATGCCCGTGACTGTCATGATCCCGAGGTTCAGCCAGTTTTCCTCCGGCACCAGCCGCCCGACAAGTCTCACGCAAACCAGCATGATCCCGCCGATCACCGCGTAGATCCCGACATAGCTGATGTAGGTTCGGTACGGCAGTTCCTTTCGCAGGAGGAGAAACTGCACCACCGGTACTGTCATCTCCGCCAGCAGGGTCCCGATGACCGCACCCATGCTCTTCATGGACGGGATCAGCAGCGCGTTTGCGATCAGGTTCACCACAGCCCCGCAGCACACGCTCTTCACAAAGATCGTATCCCGTTTCTGCGGCAGCACCACCTGTGTCCGGATCACGTTCGCGAATCCGATCATGATCAGCGTAAAGCCCAGCGGCGCCATCAGCGTTCCGGAATAGCGGAAGTCATCTCCGTAGAACAGCGGGGCAAACTTGTCCGCCACGGCCGCCACACCAAACGCCATCGCGCTGACCATGCAGATCACCAGATCCATGCTCCGGTCGATGTTCCGGGCGATCTTTTCTGTTTCGCCTTTCTTCTGCCAGTTGGAGATCTTCGGCATCATCACCGTCCCGATCGCCAGGATAAAACCGCTCAGGCAATAGATGATCTTTTCCGCGTTCTCATACAGGCCGTTCTGGTCCACACCCGCGATGGTGCTGACCATCACCTTGTCCATGGTCCGGTAGATATTCACCGCCATCACCGAGACAAACAGCACCGCGCAGGGAGCCAGGTGTTTCAGGCTCTCCCGCATCGGCACCCGGTGATACGTGACCTTCCCTTTCAGCGTCGCGGCGCAGCTCAGGTTCCCGAGCAGCGTCGCCAGGCTCCAGACAAAGGCATAGATCCACAGATCGTTTTCGTTTTTGACAAAGATGAACACGCATACCGCCGCCGCGGTTTTCACAAAGGTGTTTCGAAGGGCGATCGGCCTGAAGATATCCAGGCCCATCAGGCACCAGTCGAAACTGCAAAGGCAGCTGACGCTCATCATCGTCAGGTGGAAAGCCAGTACCTTCTCCTCTCCGGCGATGAAAAAGACATATCCCAGCCAGAAGAGCAGCGTAATGCCTGCCACCATCAGCTGCATCTGCCAGATCCCGCTGAAGGTCCGGTCCAGTTCCTCCCGGTCATCCCGTACCTGGGCGATCGTCCGCACGCCGTAGTCGTTCAGGCCCAGCATGCCGATCAGGCAGAAGATATAGCTGATACTCCACGCCTTGGAATACAGGCCGACGCCGTAAGTGCCTACCGTCCGGCTCAGGTACGGTGCCGTCACCAAAGGCAGCAGCACCGAGAACATCCGGTACGCCACGTTGTACGCCGCGTTCTTTTTTGTACTCATAACTTCAGCAACGCTGTTGCGATCCCGAAATAGACCAGCAGGCTCAGGGCATCCACGATCGTCGTGATGAACGGACTCGCCATCACTGCCGGATCAAACCCGAGTTTCTTCGCCAGCATCGGCAGCGTACAGCCGACGATCTTCGCGCACAGCACCGTCACCGCCAGCGTCAGGCCGACTGTCAGCGCCACCGTAAAGTTCACGCCTTCCGTATGCAGCATCAGACGGTCCACCAGCAGGATTTTAGCGACACACAGCACGCTCAGCACAAGGCCGCACATCACGGCCGTCCGGACCTCCTTCCAGATCACCTTGCCCAGGTCCCTGAATTCCAGTTCGCCCAGTGAGATCGCACGGATCACGGTCACCGAGCTCTGGGAACCGCTGTTTCCGCCGGTATCCATCAGCATCGGGATAAAAGCGGTCAGGCAGACCATCGCCGCCAGCTTCTCCTCGAAACTGGAGATGATCAGCCCGGTGAAGGTTGCGGAGACCATCAGCAAAGCCAGCCACGGGATCCGGTGCCTGAACAGGTCGAACGGCGAGGACCGCAGATAGGTCTTGTCGCTCGGCGTCATACCGGCCATGATCTCCATGTCCTCGGTGGTCTCATCTTCCATAACGTCGAAAGCGTCGTCGAATGTGACGATACCGACCATCCGGTCGTCCCCGTCCACGACAGGGATCGCGAGCAGGTTATACTTGCTCATCATCCGGGCCACTTCTTCCTGGTCGGTATGCGTGGTCACCGTGATCAGGTTGCTTTCCATCACGCTGTCGATGGTCTGCAGGTCACTCGGCGCCAGCAGCAGGCTCTTCACACTGACGGTGCCGATCAGTTTCCGGTTCTCCAGAACATAGCAGGTGTAGATGGTCTCCTTGTCCACGCCGGTCCGGCGGATCCGGAGGATCGCGTCGCCCACCGTCATGTCCGGGCTCAGTTTGACGTACTCCGTCGTCATCACGCTGCCGGCGGAATTTTCCGGATACTGCAGGATCTCGTTGATCTCCTTGCGCATCTCCGGCGCGCTCTGGGCCAGGATCCGCTGCACGACGTTCGCCGGCATCTCCTCGACGATGTCCACCGCGTCGTCGACATACAGCTCGTCCATGACCTGGCGCAGTTCGCTGTCACTGATGCCCTTGATCAGTGTTTCCTGCTCCTCGCTCTCCATCTCGACGAAGCTCTCTGCGGCCAGTTCCTTCGGCAGCAGGCGGAACAGAAGCGGCAGTTTGTCCGGTTCCACGCCTGCAAAAACCGCAGCGATATCCGCGGGATTCATCGTGACGAGGATGTCCCGGATCGTTGAGTATTTTTTTTCTGTGAGTAAGGTCTGTAAAGTGTTTTCAACCGTGACAGAATGATCCGCCATGCTTGCTCCCTCCCATTTGGTTAGAATGGTCAGTTGCCAGAAGCATATCAGACATAGCGGCAGACGGATGCTTTATGACGCGCGGAACCGGAATGCCACGGCACCCGGCACCCGCGGTCTTCGCCCAACCGTTATGCCGCTGCTACTCCCAGCGTCCATGACATTCCCTCCTTGTTATTTTATTATGATTTCCGGACTTCGTCCGAACAACCAATCCATTATATCAATCTGATCATGAAAAAGTCAATTGTTTTAGAGACATCAGTGTTGAAATTCACGGCCGAAGGTCCGCCTGTGTGAATACCCTGACCCATGATTCCTGATCCCTAAACCTTCAGGTATCTTTCCAGTTCGCGGATATACTGCTCAGCCAGTTTGCTGAGGATCATATTCTGCTTCACGATATATCCGATCTCCATCCGTCCGGCTGCGATCTCTTCCTCCTCTGCCTCAAAGGCGATGGCCACATAGTCCGGCCCGTTCAGTTCCTCGCAGATGATCCCGCTGCAAAGGGTATAACCGTTCAATCCGACCATCAGGTTCAGCATGGTCGCCCGGTCCGTGGCTTTGATCGTCCGGATGTAGTCGTAGGTGCTCAGGATTTCCTCGGCAAAATAGAAACTGCCGCCGGCTCCCTGCTCAAAGCTCAGGCAGGGATAATCCCGCAGTTCGGCCAGCCGGATGCTCTTCTGTTTCGCCAGCGGGTGCCCCTTCCACAGGTAGACATAGGGTTCGCACTGGATCAGCGGATGGAACTCCAGCTGGTTCGTCTTCAGGAACTTTCCGATGGCTTTCCGGTTGAAGTCGCTCAGGTAAAGGATGCCAACCTCGCTTTTGCCCGTCGTCACATCCTCGATCACTTCACTGGTCTTTGTTTCCCGGACGGCAAACTCATATTCGTCCGTATCAAATTGCTTCACCATCTCAACAAAGCTCTTCACGGCAAAGGAATAGTGCTGCGTGCTGATGCCGAACTTCTTCCTCAGTGTTCCGCTCCTGCCGTATTTCTCCAGCAGCCGGTCGTATTGGGCAACCACCTGCCGCGCATACTGGAGAAATTCTGTCCCGTCATTGGTCAGGGTAACGCCCTTCCCGCCGCGGTTGAACAGGGTGATCCCCAGTTCCTTCTCCAGCTCGCGGACTGCGCTCGTCAAAGAAGGCTGCGTGATGAACAGCACCTCCGCAGCCTTGTTCAGGGATCCGTTTTCCGAAATTGTGATGATGTATTTCAGTTGCTGGATTGTCATATGTCATTAATCCGCCGGTTCGCATTTGTTTGCCGCATAGCACTCGCGGCAGACCTTGCGGAACCTCGTTCCCATCTTGTCAACAATTTTGGCGTTCACCAGGTCCGTCGTCTTTCCGCAGATCTCGCACTGCCCGCGCAGGGCCTGGTTTTCGTTCAGGTAGCTCGCGTAGCTGGGCTTCGGGATCAGCTTGTCCTCCAGCCGTTCAAGCTTCGCGTGCGTATCCCCGATGCCATAGACGACCATTGCCCCCAGCAGGGACAGGATGATCCCCCCGGCACCGATCGCGATGCACCACAACAGGTCCAGCGTCTTTCCCAGGTAAAGCAGTACGCCCGCTGCGGCCGAACCCGTGACCCCGACGATCGCCCAGCCAGCGGCAATACCCTTCAGCTTCCGTCCGATATGGTTGAACATGGGTGCCTCCCCTTTCAGATTTGTTGAACGCTCAGATATAGAAAGATCCTATCACACTTTCGCGGTTGTGTCAAAAGACCGGACGCAGTCAGCGTCCGGTCTGTACTTATCCGGGATCAGTCCTCGAAGGACTCCGTGTCTTCGGCGCCTTCCCCTTCCGTCTCCTCGGGCACGGTCTCATAGGATTCGAGCGCGAAGTAGGCGGGCAGGATCGCCTGGGACCAGGTCACCTGGCCGGTGATATAGTAGTTCTGCAGGTACTGGTTGAAGAAGTCGAAATAGATGTTCGAGTAGATCGGGATGGTAGGCAGCACTTCGTTGTAGCGCTCCTGGAACGCAACCCACTTGGACACATATTCGAAGATGTCGCCGGGCTCGGTCCGCCGCATGTTCACAGCGTCATTCCAGAGCAGCTCATCGTCGGAATAGGTGTTGTTCCAGATCTCGTGGTTCTTGGTCTTATCCGTCGAGTAGGTGATGGACGGATCCACGATAACATGGAAGTTGGTGGCCAGGTAGATCATATCGGTTGTGCGTTCCGTCTCACGGTAGTAAGCCTTGAGCAGGTCCGCCATCGGTGCGGGCACAAGCTCCAGCTTGATGCCGACCCGGGCCAGGTTGTCGATGAAGTTCTTGGACCAGTCACGGCCTTCCACGGCGATCTCGTCCTTGCCGGCTTCCATCATGATCTCCGCCATATGGTTGCCTTCCGGGTAGAGCATCTTCAGTTCCATCGGCAGGAAGGTGCCGTCTTCCATCTTCTTGCAGCGGACGTCGTCCTTGCCCGCCTGGTACGCGCCGCCTTCGCGGTTATAGGTCCAGCCGGCCTTGTCCAGCAGGGCGTTGGCCTTGTCCAGGTCCACACTGTAGACCGTCAGCTTGTCCTGCCATTCCTCCGTCAGCGCCTGCCAGGCAGCGATATACATATCGTATTCTTCCTGGGAAGTCGCGTAGAGGTTCCGCTTCTTCAGGTATTCCTTCCGTTTCTCTTCCCGGGCTTCCTCGTCTTCGGCGCTGAGCACCTCGGTGACAGGCGGGATCACCTGGTCCAGGAAGTTGACGGGATAATCCATCTGGCCGGTCACCAGCAGGTACTCCCACTGCTCGATGCCGAAATAGCCGTCCACGCGGGTGCCGAAGCTCACCTTGGTATCGGCGCCTTCCACGGAATAGCCGCAGTATTCATTCGTCAGCAGGTCGCGGTCCATGCAGTACGCGATCGCCTGGCGGACCTCCATGTCGTGCACAGTCGGCCAGTCGTAGGTGAAGGTCAGGAAGGACAGGCCGATCCGGGGATAGTTCTGGAACTGGAGGCCGGCTTCTTTCGATACATCCCCCTGCATGCCCTCCCGGATGGTGGGGCCGTAGGTGACCTTATTGACCAGGTGCAGCTCGCCGTCGGCCAGCTTCTGGATCATCGTATCGTTGTCCGCCTCGACGAAGGCGATCTTCTCAATGGTCGGCTTGACCAGCCAGATCTCGTTCCCGGACGTATCCAGCTTCGGAACGCCTTCCTCATCCAGCACCTGGATGTAGCGGACGGGGCCGGAATAGTCCGGGCCGGGCAGGTTGTTGTGATACCAGGCGCCCTTGAAGTAGGGGTTGATCTCGTAATGGCCCTCGCCGGTTTCCTTGTCCCAGGACTTCATGATATAGGGGCCGGAAACGACGGAAGGATGGGAATTATAGCCGGTTTCCGGATCCAGGATCGTCTTCTTCAGCAGGTCCACGGTGAACCGGTTGGTCGTGTCGTTCGGGTCCTCGTTGCCGATGTAGACGCCGAAGCCTTCGTCATAGACCTTGCATCCGGGCGCGATCACCTTGATCGGGTACGGAACGGTCATCAGAAGGCCGGTCTCGAAGAAGTAAGGCAGGAAATCAGCATCCAGGGTGATGACCAGCTCGTAATCGTTGCGGACTTCCACGCCGCTCAGGGAGAGCACGTCGCCTTCCGGGCTGAGGTC
>JAEEGL015337368.1_pt1 | contig 10975 bp, 9 predicted proteins | sample 9134231 | NCBI WGS metagenome assembly JAEEGL01 (sample SAMN16246548, study PRJNA631951) | gut metagenome | biome: gut microbiome; feature: rumen; material: fiber-attached | host: Bos | place: Iran: Karaj | collected 2018-10 | reverse complement strand
TCCCTCCTCCGGAGGCTGCACAGCTTCTGCGTCAGTGGGCGCAGGGGCTTCTTCCTGGGGCTGAGGCGCAGGAGCTCCTCCCTGCTTCAATACTGCGGTGCCGTTTCCGGACTGGATGGAAACATCAACAGAGGAAAGGGTGGATGCCAGTTCATCGGACACCTGTGCTATGAGTACGCCACTAACCTGCTCTCCTGCTGCCATGGGCTGGTTTAACGCCGAGAAATCATCGGACAACAGGGTCACCAGCGTATTTTCGCTGCTTGTGCCGTTGAGTATCAGCTTAAAATGCAGATCTCCTCTGGAAATGGTATCCAGTGTCATATCGGCTCCGGAATTGTTGGTTGCCGTAAGCTGTGCCACCACCAGTTTATTGCCGGAGGAAGCGTCCATGGAGAATACCAGGTCCGTGCCCTCAGCTGCTTTGGGATAGCTATCCAGCACCTCAAAGCCTGTCAGCGCTACATCCAGACCATAAATCCCCATAACCTCTGCAGGACTCATGGAAGGCGTCTCGGGCTTTTCCTGACTTTGTCCGGAGCTTTCCGATTCGCTGCTGCTCTCATCTGCAGGCTGATCTGCCCCTTCTTCAGGAGCAGGAGCCGGCTCCGGCTCCGGGATTGCTATCCCTTTTTTTCGCTTTTCATATTTGGTCATCTTGTCCGGGTTGTATTCCTGGGTGGTATCCACCAGACGGGACTTGCTTCCCGTAGTATGGGTAAGGACGGAACCTGCCGCATACTCCGTTACCATATCCGCCTGCTTTTCACTCATCTCAGGGATCGCATCCTGGCAGCCGCAAAGGCTCATACACAGAAGGCTCAATCCGAAGATTACCGGAATCTTTTTTCGCATGTTTGCTTTCCTCTTGCAACTTGATAAAGTTATCTTTCAGTATCTTCAAGCGATACCATTTTACCACAGATCGGCGGAAAAGAAAACGTTTCCTTTTCTACGAAACCGTCTCCAGTTCAAACCAGAACTCTACGCCGTCCTCATGATTGATCACGCCGTAGTCACGGTGCATGGCTTCCATAATGGCTTTGACAATGGAAAGTCCGATGCCGCTGCCGCCGTACTCTCTGGTTCTGGCCTTATCCACCTTATAAAACTTCTCCCACAGATGCTCCAGGGATTCCTCGGGAATGGGATTGCCTGTATTAAAGACGCTGATCCTGGCAAGGCCCTTTTCTTCCGTAATGGTAATACGGATGGTGCCCGGATCTCCTTCCACATAGTGAACGGCGTTAGTCAGATAGTTGGCCACCACGCCTTCCACCTTGAACTCATCTCCCCAGACATAAAGCGGGGCTTCCCGATCAAATTCCACAACCACCTGCTTTTGCTCCGTCATAAGGGCGATGGAGTTTAGGTAGTTTTTGATGAGCTCGATGATATCGAAGCGCTCCATCTGTACGTTGTCATTGCCAAACTCCAGCTGGTTCAGGGTTAAAAGCTCCCGCACGATGGTGTTCATCTTTTCCGCTTCATCGGAGATGACATCACAATAATACTCCCTGCTTTCCGCATCATCCTCGTTGATATTCATTTTCAGTCCCTCCGCATAACCCATAATGAGGGCAATGGGAGTTTTCAGCTCATGGGACACATTGGATACGAACTCGCTTCGCATCACGTCCATTTCCTCTTTTTTCTGAATGTCCTTCTGGAGCTGGACATTGGCGGTCTTCAGTTCGGAGATGGTGGATTCCAGGCGCTCCGACAAGCGGTTCATATCCTCTCCCAGAATCCCGATCTCGTTTTCATCGCCGCCCTCGTAGCGGGCGTTAAAGTCCAGATTTGCCATTCTTCTGGAGATCTCCGCCAGCCCGAGGATGGGTCTTGTGATTCGTCTTGTTACAAAGAAGATGACTAAAATACCTGCCAGCGCTGCCAACATACCTGCATAGATCAAAAACCGGTTGGCGATCTTGGCGCTTTCCTGAATTCCTTCCATGGCGGTACGGATCAGGAAAGGATTGCTGTTGTCCAAAAAGCCCCACATTTCCAGATAGTTGATGCCGGTACGCTCATCATAGCTGGTCTGGATGGTGTAATCCATTTCCTCCTCTATGATCTTGGGCGCCACCTCTTTGGGTATCTGCATTCCGAAAATATAGTTTTGCAGCTCCATGGCAAGATAGCGGCTGTCGTGTTCCGAGGAAACGATGACCTGGGCATCAGAGTCAATGATCAGCATGCTGATGTTGTAAATACCGCTGATACGCTGCACTTCAATGGCAAACCAGTCCGATTCCATATCTCCTTCGGTAGCTGCCGAATTCAGGCTCCGATAGGCCGCATCCAGCACCTGCTTTTTCTGGGACACATAGTATTTTTCCAGCAGTGTCTCATTGAGGAGCACGCATAAAAGGATGGTTCCCGCCAGGATCAGAAAAAAGATCAGCGCAAACTGCTTTCGTATGGACTTGTGAACTCGGATTTCTTCCGTTTGCATCCTGCTGTTTCTCCGCTTCCTGCCTTTTTTCTCGTCCATTGATCGAGCCGGTGACAGGAATCCTTTCGTATTCCATCACCGCACAGGCATGATAAAACTCCCCCCATCAGTCCAGTTGCCGGATCTTGGTGCAGATCTGGCTAGCCGCTTCCTCCTCGCTTTTCCGGCCGAACAGGTATTCGTCCGCCCCCTCTTTAAAGGCATCAATGATGGCTTCTTTTTCCATGTTGGAGATAATGATCTTAAGCTCCGCCCTGTGTTCATTGATCATTTCCGTGGCAGCAAATTCGTTGGACTCGGAGTATCCTTCTTCGCTGAGGGTGGCAATGGCCTTGCTGCTCACCGGCACGCCCTTTTCCGTGCTCTGCAGGGAAACCATATACGGGTCATTTAAAAGATACTCCAAAAGCTGTGCCGCTTCCTTCGGATGCTTTGTCTGGGCACTGATGGCCCACATGGTCGCAGGCTTTATGTACCAGCCGGTAAGCTTTGCGCCAGGGAGCATGGGATACAGGCACATGGAAACCCTGGCTCCCTTTTCCTCCAGCGCATCGCAATACTTTCCGGTGTCGCTGATCCAGCACATGGTACCTGCGATCCTGCCGTTTAAGTAATCGCTCTTATCAAAGAGTTCGATGGGGCAAAGCACGTTTTCATCAATCATCTTTTTATAGAATGCAAGAAGCGCCGCCATCTCCTCTTCGCTTGCCGTAAAACTGCCGTCCTCTGCAAACACCGGCTTGCCGTAGCTTTGTTCATAGTAAGCACAAAGGAAGATAAAAAGCTGTTTCTTGCTCATTCCCAGCAAATAGATCCCATCTTTTTTCAGGGTCTTTCCCATATCAAAAAGGTCCGACCAGGTCTTCGGCTCACTCAGACCATGCGCCTCCAGAACCTCCCGGTTATAATAAAACACATGGGAATTCATGGCTATGGGCAGGGCATTCAGATGTCCGTTTCGGGTGCCCAGCTCAATCTGCTCTTCGGAAAAGGCATCCAGACTGATCACATCGGACAGTTCACTTAAGTCATAAAAGCCTTCGCCGTCTTTGGAATATTCATCCAGCCATGCATAGTTGATCTGCATTACATCCGCTTCGGTTTTCGACCGCATCCAGACGCCGGTCCTCTTTTCATAACCGTTCCATTCTCCATAACGGTAGGTCACATTAATGTCAGGGGTTTCCTCCATGAAATGGTCGACGCCCTGCATGGTATACTGATGCCTGTCGTCATTGCCCCACCAGGATAAAAGCAGTTCATTTCCGCCCTGTTTCTCGGCAACACTGTCTTCATTTTTGTATTTGCCGTTTTCCTCATGCAGCAAAAGTGTCGCTGTCGCCGCCAGAAGGAGGATCAGAGCGATCAGCAAAGCCCTTACACGTTCTTTCTTTATCACGTTTGCTCCTCCTTGTATATGGTATATCTCTTCTTTCCTTTTTTCTTGGATGCATAAAGGGCGCTGTCCGCCTTCTCATACATCTCGGCAAAGGGCAAAACCCTTTGATATCCGGCATATACCCCGGCGCTGACGGAAAGATTGCAGGTTTCGCTTTCCTGCTCAAACTCCTTTGCAAAGCTTTCCTGAACCCGGTCCAGTTCCCCGGGGATCCTTGCAAAGAACTCTTCTTTTGACTCCGCTGCATCGCTGCCGGCCTGATAATAGAGTGCGAATTCGTCTCCGCCCAGTCTGCCGATCACAACCTCTTTACCGTATAAGCTTTTTAAAAGCTGCCCGAACCGGATGATCACCTGGTCTCCATAGCTGTGACCTAATATGTCATTCACCTGCTTGAAATTATCCATATCCATCATTACAAAGGCATAGCACTTTTCCTGCTCCGCCTTTTTCACCATCTTTTCCACCGATTCCTGGAAGGTTCCCTTATTCATGACTCCGGACAGCTTATCAATCTCCGCCTTGTACTGCAGGCTGGTCACCAGATCATCCACGGGCACGGAAACACGCCTGATCAGCAAAAGTCCCATCAGGATAAAGATGACCACCAAAAGAACGGAAACCCTGATCGTGAAGGTCTTTAAGTTATCCGTTTCGTCCATGATCCTGTCCGTGGGAACGGAGCAGATCACACGCCAGCCGTTGGAGCAGACATTGGTGTTTACAAAGTAATCAGGATCCGTAATGGTTTTGGAATCACCTGATTGAAGGGTGCCGTACCCGATGAGTTCCTCCAGTCTTTGGGGCGTCAAATGGCCCGCCTCTTCCATTTCGGAGGAAAAGATGATTTTTCCGCTGCCGTCGGTAAGGCGGATCGTCATTTCATCCAGCTGTTCCGAATGGACAAATACGGAGATCAGCTCTCTTGAATATACCGAGGTGATCAAAAGGGCATGCGGATTCAGTCTTTTGATATAATAGATCCGGTCCTTACTGTCCATGATGCCGAAGCACCAGGCCTCCTCCTGCTCGTTATCCCTGATCTCGGCAGCAAAGGAATCATAGATGCTGACACCGTCAAAGAGCTCCTGGGTTCCCCGGGAGATCCATCCCACCTTATGGTCATCGGCATACACGATACCGAAATCCAGATAGTTGTTCATCAGACCGATATCCACGATCCGGTCAGTGATCAGTTCTTCGCTTTTTACCTTTTCATACTCGTCCAGGGTTTCATCCGTGGCATCATATGCATAATAGCTCCCATCCGAAAACAGAAGAGTCGGGGTTGTCTCCATACGCTCCAGATAGGCGTTGATATTCAGCTCAATCTGTCTGCTGTTTGCCGCCAGAAGTTCAGACACGTTGTATTGAATGGTAGACTTTGACCGGTCTACCACAATGAGGCCGACTGCCATGGTAACGCCCACGATGATCAGGGCAAAGACCACAAGCATTTCGATCTGAAACAGCCTCATTCTTTTTGCCGTATCTTCCTTCTTCACATCGCTTTGAAGCCTCCTCTCAAAAAGCAGTGTCAGCGTAAAGTAGATCAGATAAGACATGGCCATTGTGGGAAGCAGCAAGGGGATCAGGCCCGAAACCCACATCATAAGAAGGGGCGGTGCCTGGTCTGCCGGGATCCTGGCGTGTGCCATGGCGATATTGACGAAGCTGACGCACATGCTGATGATCAGCGCATTCCCGAGCGCCTGTGGCAGGGAATACAAAAGTGCATACCTGATGGGATGCTGCACCGCATCCAGTTTGCCCGTCATACGCTCTCCAAACTTTCCAAGAGGTAAAAACAGGGTGATCAAAATCGCTGCCACCAGAGATTCAAAGGTGTTCAGCAAACAGAGGATCACAAAGGGGGGCGATGATGTATTTGGATTTCCCGCTACAAGAACCGCCGAGATCACACCCATGGCAACAGCCATGATCACTGCCTTTACAATCTCATTCCATTGTCGTGTTTTTTTATCTTCATTCATAGGCTCAACTGTCAGAATCCTTGTCTTTAGAATCCTTATGCTTCGAATTTGTACCCCATACCCCGGTTTTTATACATCACTTTATTTCCTTTTACTATCATTATCCCCATAATTCTTCCCATTTATTTTTTTATTTCCACCCATAACTATCTTTTTGGTTATATTTTGGCTATATTCCCTCATTTCGTTTCTAATCGGCTATATTATACACCATTTCAGGTGTTTTTCAAACATGAAAGGATTCAAAAGCCTTTAAAACAGGGGGATCCGACCACATTAAACAATAATGCTTTGGAAGAGATAAATAGGATTATTATGATATCTTTTTATGTTATTTCCACCGAATCCATATTTGATTCTAACATCATTTTTGAAAAAATCAACGAAATCGCCACGGTTGCTTTTTTGGCAAATTGGGAACATGTATTTTTGTTGAATCCTCAATAACAAATTGCGAAACGGAAGCGCTCTTGTTATACTGTGATAATAGGGTCAAAAGTATGAGACCACTGCAAGCTTGCTTGCAAGTGGGTGAAATACTTTATGACCCGCCCAGAGTAAAACACCGTTTGACCCCAACATCATTATCGATTAAGGAGATCACATCATGAACAAAAAAAGCAGGCTCATAGCAAAATGCATGATAACCATCGCACTGGCGATGGTGCTCAGTGCGATGCCGCTGCCGTTTGGAACAGGAAACACTACTGCATTTGCATTTGTCACATGGTTAGCCGACTCTTCTCAAGTGCAAACGGACATCGGTAACGATACCGAGACGTACGGTTACTGGTATGTCGCCACCGACAAACCGGAAGGCGGCAATTCGACAGTGATCTGGGATTATACCGTACCAAGCGAAGATACTCCCATCATTGAGAGTAATTTCTCAGATTACAGGGGTCTCAGCGGTACGGCAGTACTGGACAAAGGTAACAGCAACAGCGACGCAGATCCATATGTAATGATCTGCTTTGACGTTGTGGGACAGACGAGTGATATAGACCCCACGCCGGTACCGGGGGACGCCTCAACCTGGGGCGGTCTGTCCATCGCATATGCGTGTGACTGTCAGCCATCCCTTGATCTCGGTCTGGGTGAAAAAGTTGATGCTACCATCGAATATGCCAATCCGAGTGCTTCTCTCCCTAAAGCAACTGGTTCCGGCACCCAAAGAAATTTGGCCTGGACGGATTTTAAGCAGCCGTCCTGGTACAAGGGCACGACGAAGATTTCCGGCACGGATGCCGCCGCACAGTTAGTGAGTGTCAGATTCAGGATACAGGCCCCTGCGGGCACTTACCATTTCAAGATTGACGCTGTAGGCCCCTATGATGGAACCGTACCGACAGGAGTAACACTGCTGCCCACAACATACAACATCATCTACAACCTGAACGGGGGTACAAACGCCGCTGACAATCCAGCCACATTTACCGCAGGCACAGAAACCTTCACGCTGGCCGATCCCAGCCGGGACGGCTATGCATTCGCAGGATGGTTCAGTGATCTGAAATTAACCACCCCCGCTTCCCCCACCATTTCGCAAGGAACGGAATGCAGCAAGATCTTCTACGCCAAGTGGAAAAGATCGCTGGCGAATAGTGATATTACGATAGAAACAATTCCTGCTCAGTCCTATACCGGCAGCGCCATAGAACCGGCTGTTGTGGTAAAAGATGGAGAGAATGATATAACGGATCAGTGTGAATTTGAATACACGGATAATACAGATGCCGGCACCGCTACCGTGACCATCACGGCAAAAGCAGACAACGAACAATACGGCGGCCGGGCGACGGCAACATTTCAGATCAATAAGGTGAATTTTCCCGCCGGGACCATGACTGCTCCGACAACGAAAGAGCTGACTTATAACGGCTCGGCTCAGGAACTGATAAATAAAGGCTCGGTGACAGACAACAAGGGTACGATGCACTATGCCCTTGGTGAGAATGATACCACGGCTCCGGAAAGCGGATGGGATGCGAAAATACCCACCGGAACCAATACCGGGACATATTATGTGTGGTACAAGACCGTCAATCATAAAAACTATCATGATTCCGAACCCGGATGCGTGAAGGTAACGATCGGGGAAAAACCTGCCTCTGAGACCGTTACCACACCGGACAACAACCCCGCACCAAGCGGTCAGACTGAAAAACCCGGCAGGGATTCCGGAACTGCTTCCGAGACTGCTTCCGGATCAGAACAGAAACCCGGGGATGAAACCACACCTGCAAAAAAAGGGGATATCATCTCGGATACGGAAAGCAATGCAAAAGTGAAGATAACCAATGATACCACTGCAAACGGCACGGCAGATTATATTGGTCCCTGCGATCTAAATACCAAGAGCCTGACCATTCCCGATCAGGTCACAAAGGATGGAAAAACCTACATCATCAACTCGATCGCGCCGAATGCTTTCAAGGGAAGCAAGGCTGTTTCGGCGACACTTGGCAAGAACATCAAAAAGATCTCCGCCAAAGCCTTTAGCGGATCGAAGGTTAAGACCATTACGATCAAGACAAAAAAACTGAGTAAAAAATCCGTTAAGAACGCGCTGAAAGGCAGCAAGGCCAAGAAGGTCACGATCAAGGTTAAGGTCGGCAAAAAGAAAGAGAACCAGACATATGTAAATAAGTACAAGAAGTACTTTACTGCAAAGAATGCCGGCAAGAAGGCAACTGTAAAATAGTTTTATCGTATTAAGACAGTATAAAGTCCAATATGAAAATGCTGAACCGATAACTACTGATAAATTAAGGGGGAAATCAAACGGAAAAGTCAAAAGTATATTTCACGGATTTCAGAACGGGTTTGTCGCAATGATAACCCACTCCCGGGAAAACTACCTGCAGCTTTTTAAGGGCCTTATCGCTGTTTTGCATATCGATCCTTTCCTGCCAGCCTATACCCTGTACGCCCGCGCATCCGTTACTTTCACGCCCGCATCCGGCATCCTGCTTCCAACAAGCTCGATTTCCATACTGCCATCTTCCATGCGGTACTGCTCGCGGATACTCTTTCCGGCCGGCTGATCCGTAAGCATCTTATGAAAATCCGCCAGGATCTGCGGCAGGATCATCACCTGATAATGCGACAGCTTCGCCGGCCCGGCAATCCGCTCAATATCCGCCAGAAGATTCTTCATCCAAACTTCCATCACTTCATCCCAAACTCTTCGCACAGCGCCTCAAAACGCGCCTGCTCTTTTTCCTTGACCGCCTTGGACAGATCATTCATACAATGATGGATGACATCCGCATCCTTCAGCACCTCATCCATCGGCGCGTCCACAACCAGCTTGTCATCGTGATGATAGATCGCAGAGCAGATCAGGTCCGTCTCCGCATCGTCCGTCAAGCTCAGCTGTCCGAGAATTTCTCTCGCAAGATCCGCACCTTTGTGCGCATGATCATCATACGAACCCGTCTTATACGCATGCAGATCATGGAGCATAGCCGCCATGGATGCGATCTCCGGATCCAGCCCGCGCTTTTTTGCGATCATCGTCGCCGCAAGCGAAACCCCGTACAGATGCACGGTCGCACTCGTTCTTTTATCCGCATCCTCCATCTCGCCAAGCTGCGCATCCACGTACTTTCTAAGATCCTTTAACCTGCCCATACTGTCTCCTTTCAGAAAAGGTTCTTGATCCCGTCTACGATATTGCCGCCGGCAAGCTTTGCCTTGATCGCCGGAACCACCTTTTCCACCATGTCATCCGGCAGATCCACGCCCGTTGCCTTCTCAACAGCCTTTACCGGATCCTTCTTGAACTCCTCCTGAAAATCCTTGTCATTCTTGATTTTGTCTACCGTTTTGTCGATCGTTTCTTTGATGTCCATGTCGTTCTCCTTTTGCAAAAATGTATGCTTCATTCACTCCAAGTATACCACATCAACTTGTTAATGCCATCCCCAGCAAAAACAGGTAACCAAAAAATGAAATCACATGAAACAGAACCATGATAACCGGCGGGATGATGCACAAAAGCATTGCCTTAAAAGGTTTCTCCTTCTTTTCAGCGATCCGCTTTCCGATCAGATACGTTACCCAAAACGCAATCTGCTGTGCCAGCAGTACAACGATCAGTCTCAGAATATGAACTGCGTGAAAAACACTCACTTCCCAGATCGCATAAAACACATTCATGATCACCATGGACAGGATCCAATATTTCAAAACAGGAACCTGTTGTTTATTTTCAGTTACATCTGACATATGCTGCTTCTCCTTTTACGGCAGTTGCCTGCTCCCAGTATACCACAAAAATTCGCCGTTTCACCTATAATTCGCCAGCGTCATGGCAATCATTATAAACGCTGCGAGAGCAAAAAAGATCGCGCCTAAAAGTTTCGCTTCATCCTCTTTTTTCGTTCTGTGATAACTTGCTTCTCCTTCCGGATAGAACTCACCCTTTTCAATCTTCTTAAGACATCGTTCCATCCCGCGGGCAAAGAAAAACGGGTATCCGATCCATATAGCCAATATAATCTCCAAATAAATGGAAATCGTAGTTGTGTTGCGAAGCTGCCTCATGATTTCAGGACCAAAAAAGTACGCGATCGCCATTGCTATCGCCAGGAATATAACCTGAATAAAACCTTTTTCCTTCCGTATAACCACAGTCGGGGTATAATACACATCAATGACATCTCCTTTACTACCAAAAGGATACTGCATATAACGCTTTTTCCCCTCAATGTATACTTCCAGTAAACGAGTCGTTTTAACACCAATGTCGTCAAAGGTGACTATGATAACCCGCTGTATTTCTACAGTCGCCGTTTTAAATTTAAAAAACGGATTGACCCTTATCAGATAGGGCATCACACCCAATGTAAAAAAAACAAATAGCAGTTGACTCATCATCCATCCTCATTTCTTAATACAACACTAAACCGCCGTTTCACTTATCATTCTACTCCATTTCCGGGATCATAAAAAGCAAAAACCTGCATATTCGATACAGAATTATAGGCATCAAAGTATTTCATTACTTCCTTGCTCTGCTAACCATTCGTTCCAAAGTTGGTCGTATATAGTATTTAATCTGTCCACGATCTGAGAGTTTACCTCAACTACTTTATCTTTGTATTTCGTCCCGCGTTC
>JAEEGL015276614.1_pt1 | contig 10975 bp, 9 predicted proteins | sample 9134231 | NCBI WGS metagenome assembly JAEEGL01 (sample SAMN16246548, study PRJNA631951) | gut metagenome | biome: gut microbiome; feature: rumen; material: fiber-attached | host: Bos | place: Iran: Karaj | collected 2018-10 | reverse complement strand
CTCGATTCCTGCTGCATTTACCTTAATTCCGTCTGCTGCAGAACCATCCTCCATGTATGCGTCAAATGTTAGATCATACTTGCCTTTAGCTATAGGAGAAAGCTCTGACTGTGAAATGATAACAGGTGTTGAATCAACAACAACTTTAAGCTCTCTTACCTTATTCTTATTGGTAACGCTTACCTTTGCCTTATCGGCATCCGCAATATCCCAGTAACCGAGTCTATTCTCACCCTGGTCAAACGAACCGTTATATACGTAGTTACCGTCAGCACAAACCTTCTTAGAATTATCCTCAGGAATAAGTTCACCCGACTTATGTGTAAGCTTAACATTGGAAATTGTAACACCTGCGAGTGAATCCTGGTTACCAAGGTTGAACTCCAATGAACCGTTAGGATCTGTTGCCTCTTCCATGGTAAATGTATAAGTGTAAGTCTTCTTATCGGTTGTAAGATCAAACTTGGTGTCCTTCATGTATCTTGTCCAGCCGTGATCAGGTCCTTCAAGATCTACAATAATTGAACGGGCTTCGTCTGCATATGCGTCAAATGTAAGCTCGTACTCCCAACCTCTGTACATAGGAATCTTCTGCTGCTTAAGCTGAATGCTGTAGTCTACTCCTCCTTTAGCTGCAGGAGTAATCTTAATCGCATTGCCCGAAACCGCTGCGGTAGAATCCGCTGCATCACTCTCTGTATGAAGGATCCAGTTGTTATTGGCATCGGCATCTTCTTTTCCTATTTCCTTAGAGAAATCTGCATTTAATACATAGTTACCGTTAGCATCCGCTTCTCTATATTCATCTTTCTTCTCAGGCGCTTTAACATTTGCCTCAGCTGCCTCGTAATAAGCTTCATCCTTCTGATATACACGAACATAATCAACGTCAAATGACTGATTAGCCATATCGTCAACTACTGCCTGGTTAGGATAACCTACCCAACTACCGCCTACAGCAAGGTTAAGAATTACATAGAATTCCTGGTCAAATGGTGCAGGATATGTAAGTGTGCTGTCTTTGTCTTTACCGGTATACCAGTTGTTACATGTATATACTTCTTTATCATCAACATACCATGTGAGTTTGCCCGGTTCCCAATCAAGTCTGAATGTATGCCATTCATTCTCAAACGAACCGTTTTCAAGTGTATATTCCCACTGACTCTGTGAATGTCCTGTATCAGAATTATATCCGAAGTGAGCTGTCTGATATGCTTTTTTGACATTCTGGCCCATCACTTCCATAATATCGATCTCACCGCACTGTGGCCACTGTCCGTAATTTGTCTCATCGGTTGCCATAAGCCAAAATGCAGGAAGATAACCTTCTCCACTAGGAACCTTAGCTCTAGCTTCGAAACGACCGTATTTAAAATCATGCTTGTTCTGAGTATTAATTCTTCCGGAAGTATAATCATATGCCTTCTTAACATCTACGCCACCATTTGCCGTTGAAGTAAGATCAACAAGGGAAATGTCGGAAAGAGTAACCTTGGCAGCAACACTCGTATCTTCCAATCCATCTATCTTACCGAAGTTAATCTGCAAAGCCATAGTAGAAGAATCTTTCTTCTCGGCAGTAAACTTAAAACTTGTTTCTCCGGCAGTCTTCTTAATTGTCGCAGAGGTTCCGCCATACCAATCATATCCGTTCTCAGGATCGAGAAGCGATACCTGAACAGCTCTCTCAACTGAAGACTCTCCCTTCATCTTAAATTCATATTCATGTCCCTGAATAATGGTAAGTCCCTTCTGCTGAATCTGTACATGCCAACTCTCTGTACCCGGCTCAGTAACATCTATAATCGCTTTACCGTCTTTATAATCAACGGTTGCCTTGCCGGGATCAGTTGCTCCGCCTTCCCAATTAGTTGCATCAAATGCATTACTCTTTAATATATCGCTTGCTGCTGCTTCAGCATTTTCCTTTTTCTTAGCGGAAGGAAGAATCTTTAAGGTTCCGTCGCTAACCTTAATAGCGTCATCCACGTCTTTATTGCTTACATATCTCTGGAGTTCTTGGTTAACCCACCCCGGATCGTGAGCTTCAATATTCCAATCTGATGTGTTTAATGAAGTTCCGTCAAACTCATCGTTCCACTTTAATGTATATCCTTCTGATGAATACTTGCTTGCGTAATCATTTGCCGAAACGGCTGTATCGGCTGCAGCCGCTCTAACCGCACCGATAGGACTCATAATTCCGACAGCCATAACCGCTGTCATAGCTACTGCTGATACTTTCTTTACAATCTTATTGTACTTGATTGTCATTGTAAAACTCCTTTCAAAATAACATAATATAATAACGAAAACACTTATTTCATAATCTTATAGCTAACGTCCTCCTTTCGATTGAATTGTTACACCGATCTCACGCCGATGTTATAAATCGCACATTTTTGATTTTTAGTAGTATATTATTTTCGAATCGCAAATTATATCTTTTATATTACATTTTTTATGTATTCGTGATATAATTGTTGTATAATATTCCACAAAAACCAATCGTTTTATTGTATATTTTGGAGGATTGCACAATGGATTATGCTAAAGAAATGTTTTATAAAGAGTATATACAGCGCGAGGACGAATTCGTCAGAGCCCCTTATAATCCTGAGATTGAATTCTATTCAACCATCAAAGCAGGTGACGTAATTAAGACCAAAGAATTGTGTAAAGATAGATTGGTTGACAAGCCGGGACTCGGTAGACTTTCTCCGGATCCCCTACAGAATCTTAAGTACCATTTTGTTATTACAACGGCTCTCGTTGCAAGATACTGCATACAGGGCGGAATGGATCTTTCTGCAGCTTACGGATTAAGTGATTTTTATATACAAAAGGCCGACAAATGCAAAAAGCCGAACGAAGTCTCAAAACTTCATCCGGTTATGTGTTTAGATTATGCCAAAAGAATGAGGAATCTGAGGAAAAACACTGTCTGTTCTCTTCAGATATCCAAATGCATAGACTATATTTACGATCACCTTCATGCGAGAATAACAGTTGAAGAGCTGGCAGAATATGTTGACCTTAATCCTAACTATTTATCAAGGCTGTTCAAAAAAGAGATAGGAACCACTATAAGCGAATACATCAGAAGACAAAAGCTTGAAACCGCCAAAAATATGTTACTATATTCTGAATACAAGCCCGGCGAGATTGCATTAATCTTAGCATTTCCAAGCCAGAGTTATTTCAGTGAGAAGTTTAAGAAACACACAGGTCTGACTCCCAAGGAATACAGAAAACAGTACTTCCATCTAACAATGTCTGATGAGACATAAAAAAAGTACCAAGTGAACCGCATGCTCACTTGGTACTGTTCATGTTAATCATAGAATCTGTCTTTATTGCGATATTTCATGAGGGTAAGCATGTGCTCGTCTCCCGCAATAAGAATCTTGACATTCACACCATTCTTATCAACTATAAGAGCATAAGTCGGAATTGGCGCTACTTCATCCTCGGAGTCTTCGTCGGTCTCTTCATTAGCAGAGAAATCAATAACCTTATCAATCCCTTCGCCTTCATAACCTTTTAGCCACTCTGAATCTTCCGGTGCAATGCATCTTGCATGCTCAAGGTGTACGGTAATCACCAACTTACGCTTAGTCTTATTGTACACCTCACATATCTCAAGATCATTGTCAATATAAGTGTAATCATACTCAACACTCTTTTTCGATGTCATACGCCACAATGCCGGAACTCCGAAAAGTATGTATCCTATAATAACGCATGTTCCAACCGTTCCTACACCGGTGGTTTTTAAGAAACTGTCAATGATAAGAGCCACCATAAATCCAAGCAGTATAGTAACTATTATAAGAATTGTAAATGCAATACCTCCGGAACGCTCTCGTCCCTTGACAGTAAACTCCGCATAGTCATCATTTATGTTAATCATGTTTTTCTCCTAATCATAATACCAAGGGGACGAGTCTTGAAGATCCGTCCCCTTGATGTTATTTTATTATTTAGATTTTAACATCTCATCGATTGCATTTGCCGCGGTCTTACCTGCGCCCATCGCAAGAATAACCGTAGCTGCACCTGTAACGGTATCGCCACCTGCATATACCGCATCTTTAGATGTCTTCATTGTAGCCTCATCAACGATGATTCCTCCCCACTTCTGAGTCTCAAGACCCGGAGTGGTCTGACGAATCAACGGATTCGGGCTCTGACCAATCGCTATAATAACAGTATCAACATCTATCTGATAGTTAGAACCCTCTATAGGCTGTGGGCTTCTTCTTCCGGAAGCATCAGGCTCGCCAAGTTCCTGCTTAACTACCTCAATTGACTTAACCCATCCTTCTTCGCCGTGGATCTCAACCGGATTGTTAAGCAGCTTGAAAATGATACCTTCCTCTTTAGCGTGATGAACCTCTTCCGCTCTTGCAGGAACTTCTTCCTCACCACGACGATATACGATATATACTTCCTCTGCTCCAAGTCTCTTAGCGGTTCTTGCAGCATCCATAGCAACGTTACCCGCTCCGACAACGGCAACCTTCTTGCCAACCTTAACAGGTGTAGGAGTCTCAGGGAACTTATATCCCTTCATAAGATTAACTCTGGTAAGGAATTCATTAGCCGAATATACGCCAAGAAGATTCTCACCGGGAATGTTAAGGAAACGAGGAAGGCCCGCACCGCTTCCGATAAATGCCGCATCAAAGTTTTCTTCGTTGAGAAGTTCATCGATAGTGATTGAACGACCAACGACAACATTTGTCTCAATGTCTACACCAAGACGCTCAACATTGGCAATCTCTCTAGCAACAAGATCCTTAGGAAGACGGAACTCAGGAATTCCGTAAGAAAGAACTCCGCCTGCCTTATGAAGCGCCTCAAATACGGTAACATCGTATCCGCGCTTAGCAAGTTCTCCGGCGCAAGTGATTCCGCTTGGTCCCGAACCGATAACCGCAACTTTCTTGCCGTTTCTTGCAATGTCAGGTGTTTTGGCTTCAACATTCGCCATATGCCAATCAGCTACAAATCTCTCAAGTCTTCCGATTGCAACAGGCTCACCCTTGATTCCTCTTACACACTTGCTCTCGCACTGTTTCTCCTGAGGACATACTCTTCCGCAGATTGCAGGAAGCGCATTCTCACTTGTAATAATCTCATAGGCTTTCTCAAAATCTTCAGCCACAACTGCCTCAATAAATCCCGGAATAGGAACATTAACAGGGCAGCCATCCTTACACAACGGCTTCTTACAATTAAGACATCTTGTAGCCTCTTCTATAGCCTGCTCCTTGGTATAACCAAGCGCTACTTCATCAAAATTTTTATTTCTGACATCAGGTGCCTGCTCACGCATCTTGACTTTCTCATTACTCATATTAGGCATTGGTCTTACCCCCTTCCTATCTTGCACTGGTGCTCTTCTTCTTTAAACAATCCCTGTCTCACCATTGCAGAATCAAAATCTACCTTAAATCCGTCAAAATCAGGTCCGTCTACACATGCGAATTTAGTCTCGCCGCCGACAACGACACGACATCCGCCGCACATTCCGGTACCGTCAATCATAATAGGGTTAAGACTTACCATAGTAGGAAGCTCATACTCCTTGGTGAGCTTGACTACATTTTTCATCATAATAAGCGGCCCGATGGCTATACACTCATCATACTTAACTCCGCTGTCAATCTGCTCTTTAAGAACAGTTGTACCGAATCCCTTGATTCCTAAAGAACCGTCATCGGTTGTAATATATACGTTATCACAGAATTTCTTAAACTTATCGGCAAAAAGAACGAACTCTGCACTTCTTCCTCCGATAATAACGTCAACCTTTGTTCCCATCTCGGCAAGTTTTCTAAGCTGTGGATAAAGCGGTGCAGCACCGACTCCTCCTGCAACTCCGACTACTCTGTCCATCTTCTTAAGTGGCGCAGGCTGTCCCAGAGGTCCTACAAAATCGTGAATATAATCTCCAACATTAAGTTCGCTGAGCTTGGTAGTAGAATATCCGAGAACCTGGTAAACTATTGTCACAGAATTCTTCTCTCTGTCATAATCAGCAATTGTAAGCGGTACACGCTCGCCATCCTCATCAACCCTGATGATAACAAACTGCCCCGGCTCGCATGCTCTTGCAGTATACGGTGCTTCAACTTCCATAAGCTCCACGGCACTGTTAAGAGTCTCTTTTGCCAAAATCTTGTACATCGTTAGTATTCCTCCTTATTAACGCATAATCTATACGATTATGAAATGCAATCTTTCGCTACCGATTATGCAAAGAATGCATTAGATACAATTATGTATTTTATCACAACTTTTGTCAAACTTCAAATACTATCTTCATATTATATGTAAAAAATGATAAAATTAGGCAATGTATTACAATTAAACGGGAGGTAACACATGAAACCGACAGACACAATAATACTCGCATCTAATTCTCCGAGAAGGCGAGAACTTATGACGCAGGTAGGTCTTCAATATGAAGTAATTCCGAGTGAGGTAGATGAAAACATTGCACCTATGTCACCGAAGGACACAGTTATTAAACTTTCAGAACTAAAATGCTTAGATGTTGCCCAAGGTGTGGCACGTAATCTTCCGACACAGGAATACGATGTCATAGTTATCGGGGCAGACACTATCGTTGCAGATAACGATACAATCTTTGGTAAACCCACTTCCGAAGATGACGCATTTAATATGCTCTCTTCTTTAAGAGGACACGCTCACAGTGTATATACCGGCGTAACATTTGCCAAAATTCACAACATGGAAGTTACCGAGACAAAGTCCTTCTATGAAGAAACTCTTGTATATATGAGAGATTACGATGACGATATCATCAAAATGTATGTTGATTCAAAGGAACCGCTGGATAAAGCAGGAGCTTACGGAATCCAGGGACTCGGTGCAATATTAGTCGATCACATTGAGGGGGATTATAATAATGTGGTTGGTTTACCGATAGGAAGAGTGTATCACGAGTTAAAAGATTTTTAGCGAAGCCAAAGCAAACTCGAGAGAATCACTTTGTCTTCACGAAAAACAGCTGCCGGTAACCGACAGCTGCTTATGAGGGGAGTATAAATAATTATAAGGGGTTATATAGTGCGTCGGTAATTCCTTACCGACAACTAAATAATAATCTAAGATCAACATTTTTACAAGTCCTAAAAGTTGACAAGGTTATGTCGGTTTTTTGTTAACATTCGACAAATAACTTTGTAAAAAGACTCCAAAAAGTTTTTTTCAAAAATATTTGCACAAATGCGGGATACATTGCACAACATTTCCATATTACAGTAGTGCAAAATGCGCATAAACATTTTAATCATTCTATAATGTAACCGCCTCCAAGTACAACTTCATCATCATACATAACAACAGCCTGCCCCGGTGTAACAGCTCTTACCGGATTGTCAAATTCCAGCTCCAAGCCTTCGTCACCGGCCTTAACAACAGTCGCCAATTCACCTTTGTGTGAGTATCTGATTTTGGCATTTACTCGCATGCCGACTTCAAATGCAGGAACTGCCATAGCATTAACACTGTTGCACTTAAGATGTGTTGTCATAAGATCATCATTACTTCCGACGGTAACTCGACAACTAACAGGGTCAATAGCCGTCACATACTTAGGTTCGCCAAATGCAATACCAAGCCCTTTACGCTGTCCTATAGTAAAATGCGATATTCCGCTATGCTCTCCCAAAACATTCCCTTCATTATCCACAAACGTTCCTGCATTTTCACTATATCCACGATTGTTTACCATAAACCCATAGTAATCTCCGTCCGGAACAAAGCAGATATCCTGGCTATCCGGCTTGTCTGCATTTACAAGATCCAGCTCCTCGGCAATCGCTCTGACCTCTGACTTTTCATAATCACCGACAGGCATTAAAGTCGATTTAAGCATGTCCTGTGTCAGGTTGTAGAGCACATACGTCTGATCCTTGGCATCAGACTTTGCTTTGGAAAATGCATAGCGTCCGTTAGGCAAATGCTTGATATTGGCGTAATGCCCGGTAGCCATATAATCTATCCCTTCCGCTCTGGCCGCTTCTAACATCGCTTTCCATTTAATATGAAGATTGCAGGCAATACAAGGGTTAGGCGTATGGCCCTTTTTGTACTCCTCAACAAAGTAATCTATAACCTTTTCTGAAAATAATTCCTCAAAATGTAACACTTTATGCGGAATGCCAAGCTTCTTACACACCACCTTGGCATCATATGCCCCCTCAATTCCGCAACAAGAATTCTCGGAATCAAACAAATGCAAGGTACAACCGCTCACATCGTATCCCTGTTTCATAAGCAAATATGCCGCAACAGACGAATCGACTCCGCCGGACATACCCACCATAACTTTCTTACTCATAATCCTCCAATCCAAGAAATCTAACGATATCAGCCGAACAACAGCGCCTCCAAACCGTCATATTTCTCTTGAAAATGCAAGGTTTTCTCCGGTACATTTTAACACAATAAAAGAACTCCCTTCAAGAAAAACAATAGCCACAAGACAATTTCAAGAAGATTTTCTATAAATATTGTCTGTGATATGATACTATAAATGAAAAGATGTACTTGGAGGTGAATCATGACCGCTGGCGAATATATAGCGCAAATGTGCGAGGCCGCTCACTTAGATCAAGCATTTTTCGATTCATTTATAATACGCCTAAAACAATACGAAGACATAAAGAATGAGTTTATCGACTATATCAACACCGGTGAATTAAAATGCGATGTTATTGTAAGCGGATATACCGCTGCCGACTTACTCGTATGGCAGATTGATCATTTTAAGAGCCACATGGACAGAGGCGAATACGACTATCAGTCCAACCAATCGTTTATGGTACTAATGGCTTATGACACACTATTGAAAATGAAGGAAGATCCGGCACCGATAATCGCAGCATTTACCGGAGAGACAGGAACGGATTACGCAGAAAAATACTAGAGCGATGCTAAATAAGCATCGCTCCTTTTTAATCTTTGTCGTTATAATTTACTCTCTTCATCTTGCTAACCATATCGCCGGTGGAAATGGTACCTGTATCCGTTACCCTTGTCAACGGTTCCTCTTCCTTCGACTCCATCTTAACCTCATCTATAATAGCCTGCTTAAGATCCGGCTTTAGAAGCGTTGTCGAAAAAGTTCCGGTATCCGCAACTGTATCTACAGGCTTACGATCTGTAGGCATCTCCTTCTCCACCTCAGTTTGTGACATGTATACTTTAGAGTAATCAATAGGTGTCTCTGCAATAGAATCAACCCCTTCTATCGCAGGATTGACAACCTTGGTATGCTTAGCCGCCTTACGGGCAAGCTTCTCTTCTTTCTCTTCTCTGTCAAGTCGTTTCTCTCTTCTTCTGATTAATATGTACATCCAATATTGAGTAACAAGTCCCAAGATTCCGAAGATAACTCCGACAACAAGGCCAAAGAAATCATCACCGAACAACTTGCCACACAACACACCTACCATTCCGGCACCCATACCTACACTCAGCAATATCAGCACGTGTTTATACAGGATTCCGGCTATAAGCGCTGCAATAACCGAAACAATAATAATCATCGTCGGCGTCATAAAAGTATTACCAAGCGTATTCTGTAATGTAAAATAACCGGCAACACCGAAAAGTGTGAGCATAAAAATCAAAATTGCCGAGACGGTAAACATCATACCAAAGCCCATAAACGCAGCAAATGCAACCCAGGCATACAGCTTTGTCGTATCATCATAATGAATAAGATACTTAAGCCCCAGGTATGTAGCCGTTCCCAATCCTCCGGCTCCCAAAAACGCCATCTCAAACCTAAATATAATACGCCCGAAAAAACAATGCACAATGCCAAATATAAGAAGCCCTATCACAACCGGAGTGCCGAATGCCAAAATAGCATCCAGTATCTCATCTGTCGGTCTGAGCCATATAATCTGATTGAGCAAGTCCTCCATCTTGGCTGTATCCATAAGTTCCTCCTTTGAGCAGACATGCTACTCTACTTAATAAAGTTTCCATCCTTAACAACTTCCGCAACAATCTCACGTTCATCCATGTGATGTTTAACGCCGTTAATCTCTTGATAATCCTCATGTCCTTTACCCGCCAGGATAATGACATCTCCCTCCTCGGCATGCTCAATAGCATACCTTATAGCCTCTCGCCTATCCGGTATAGTTATATACTCTCCATCAGCCTTGCCTACACCAACCAGAATATCAGCGATAATCGCATCCGGATCTTCATTTCTCGGATTGTCTGATGTAACAACGGTATAATCCGCATACTTAGACGATATCTCGCCCATCTCGAATCTTCTGTCACGCGATCTGTTACCGCCACACCCGAAAAGGCACACAAGCCTCTTCGGCTCATACCTTCTTAAACTTGTAAGTAAGCTTTTAAGACTCATAGCGTTATGTGCATAATCTATCATAACACTAAACTTCGGTGAAACCGGCACAAGCTCAACTCGACCTTTGACATTTACCGAAGAAAGCGCCTCCTTAATATTCTTGATATCGATATTAAAGTTGCTGCATATAGCTATCGCCGTAAGCGAGTTATACACACTGAAATCTCCCGGAACAGGAACCTCAATATCACCCTCTAACTTACCTGACAAATGATATCTTACGCCAAGTACGCCCTCATTATTGGTAAGCTTAATATCACTTGCAACATAATCGCAATCCGACTTCTCGCCAAATGTCTCAATATCGCATGTAGCATCCTTAACAATTCGATCATAATACTCACTGTCTGCATTGAGTATACCCACCTTACACTGTCTAAACAACTTCGCTTTACAGTTAAGGTAATCATCAAAATCCTTATGTTCATTCGGACCGATATGATCAGGAGACAGATTCGTAAAAATACCATAGTCAAATGTAAATCCTGCCACTCTGCTAAGCATCAACCCTTGAGAAGAAACCTCCATTACAACACATTT
>JAEEGL014926115.1_pt1 | contig 10975 bp, 8 predicted proteins | sample 9134231 | NCBI WGS metagenome assembly JAEEGL01 (sample SAMN16246548, study PRJNA631951) | gut metagenome | biome: gut microbiome; feature: rumen; material: fiber-attached | host: Bos | place: Iran: Karaj | collected 2018-10 | reverse complement strand
CGGACAGGGAGTTCCGCCGTACCGTGTTCCAAACGTATTACGGTACGATCCGTTCTTTTAAGAATACCATCGCCTCCACGCTGGACGCGCAGTTCAAGCAGCTGGCGTTTTTTGCGAAAGCGCGTAATTATTCGTCTACGCTGGAAGCATCGCTCGACGGGCACGAGATTCCGACGGTGGTATACTATAACCTGATAGAAGCCGTCCACGCAAACCTGAAAAAGATGCACAGATACGTGGAGCTGCGCCAGAAACTGCTGCGGACGGATTCGATCCACATGTACGACGTATACACCCCCATCGTACCGGAGGCGACGGCGGAGGTGCCTTACGATAAAGCCAAACAGACCGTGCTTGAGGCGCTGAGCTGTTTAGGGGACGATTATACGGCGCTTCTGCGGCAGGGCTTCGACAACCGCTGGATCGACGTATACGAAAACGAGGGCAAACGCAGCGGCGCGTACTCTTCCGGAAACGCGATCCCGCATCCTTTTGTGCTGCTCAACTACAAGGACAATCTTGATTCCATGTTTACGCTGGCGCACGAAATGGGCCACGCGCTCCACAGTTATTACAGCAACAGGAACCAACCCACCGCAACAAGCGACTACGTTATTTTTGTGGCGGAGGTCGCCTCTACCTGCACCGAAGTGCTGCTGATGCGGTAGTTGCTGAAGAAAACGACCGATAAAAAGCAGAAGGCATATCTGATCAATCACTTTCTGGATCAGTTTAAGGGGACGGTGTTCCGCCAGACCATGTTCGCGGAGTTTGAGCTTTCGCTGGGACAGATGGCGGAAAACGGCGAGACCTTTACGGCGGATTCGCTCAGCAGGATCTATTACGATTTAAACCACACGTATTTCGGCACGAAGATGACGCTGGATGAGGGCATTGAGCTGGAATGGGCACGGATACCGCACTTTTTCTATAATTACTACGTGTTCCAGTACGCTACCGGCTTTTCCGCCGCGGTGGCAATTGCGAACCGCATATTAAAAGAGGGCGCGCCCGCCGTGGAAGACTATAAAAGGTTCCTTTCCGGCGGATGCAGCACCGATCCGATCTCGCTGCTGAAAATCGCAGGCGTGGATATGAGCACGCCCGCGCCGATCAACGACGCCCTGAAGCTGTTTGACAAGCTCCTGAAAGAACTTGCCGCGCTCACGGAAGAATGATACCGCTTTCGTTCCGCCGTCGCCGTTGCCCGAGGGGAAAACCGGCGGGCGTTCCGATCTTTTTATTTGACGGGGAACGGCCAGTTCCCATTTAAAAGAATTACGTCCGGCAAGCATACCGCATGCCGGACGCGTTTTTGTTTTACCGAATGCTTTTTAAGTAAGCGATGCTCTTTTCGGCGCATTCCGCGGGGGAAAGCCCCATACTGGGCTCGTCCTGTTCAACGACGACCCATTTGGTTCCGGCTGTTTCCGCGGCCGCAAGAATACCGGGAAAATCCTGTACGCCGCAGCCGAGCGGACGGAATTCGAACTTGCCGTCGGATTCCTTTTTCGGCTCCTCCAACCCGATCAGCGCGTACATATTCTCCGATTTGCTGCCGGCATAATCCTTCAGGTGAAGCACGTCCAGACGTCCCGCGTATTTGCGTACGTACGCTGCGGGGTCTTCCCCGCCTACGCGTACCCAGCAGGTATCCAGTTCCGCCTGCAGCAGCGACGCGGGAACCTCTTTATAAAGCACGTCCAGCGCGTATTCGTCGCCGAGCTTTACGAACTCAAAATCGTGGTTATGGTATGCGAGCGTCATTCCCAGCGTTTTTGCCTTTTCGCCGAGCATGGCCGCGCCTGAGATCACCTCGGCAAACTTTTCGTTGCCGGGACGGTATTCCTCCGTAAGATAAGGGATAACAACGTATTTGCAGCCGATCTCCGCGTATTCGTCCAGCAGGGAGGGATCGCTGACCATATCGGCAAAAGGCACGTGCGCCGAAATCGGCACGAGGCCGATCGCTTCACACATCGCCTTGATCTGCTGTGCGGAGTACCCGAACAGCCCTGCGAATTCAACGCCGTCGTACCCCATGGCCTTCACCTTTTTCAGCGTGCCCTCAAAATCCTTCTCCATATCCCAACGTACGGAATACAGCTGCAGCGCAATGGGAAATTTCATGTTGTATACCTCCTGATACTCTATAATACGCCGCGCCCGGTCACCGGACGCAGTCATTTAACTTTTGAAGCCCCTCCGCGATAGTAACGGAAGGATGAAAAACGCTGGACGTGCCGGCGACGAACAGATCGGCGCCGTTTTGCCGCATGAGCGGCGCGTTCTGAAAACTGACGTTGCCGTCCGCCTCTATGCCGACGTGCGCGTACCCGCGCGTATCGAGGAACTCCCTTACGCGGCGAAGCTTATCCGGTGCGCCGGGAAGCATTTTTTGCCCGGCGAATCCGGGGTTCACCGTCATCACCAGCACGCCGTCGATATCGTCCAAAATCTCTTCCAGCGCGCACACGGGCGTTGCGGGGCACAGGGCGACGAAGGGCCTGCCGCCGCGCAAACGTATCGCGGAAAGCGCTTTCTGCAGATGCGCCGTGCTCTCGGCGTGCACGGAGACGATATCCCCCGCGCCGAACGGGAACCACTCGAGCTTATCCTCCGGCTTATCGATCATAAGATGGATATCCAGCGGGATATTCGCGGCTTTTTTCAGGGCTCTGCAGTAATCCGTGCCGAGCGCGTAGTTCGGCACGAACACGCCGTCCATGATATCGATATGCAGATACGGCACGGCGTATTTTTCAAACTCTTTTAATATGCTCTCCGTGCGCAGGATATCCGCGCACATCATGGAAGGCGAGATCTTACCGGGAAGCATGGCACACTCCGTTTTTGTTTATTATACCGCAGCGGCTGCGGAAATTACAAGAATAAAAAAGAATTTATTGCGTGAAACGGTAAATTTTTACTTTGCATTTTTACGATTTGTGGTAAAATGAAATATGTAACGGGAGTTGATATACATGAAAAAGCTGTATCTGATCGCAAGAAACCATATGGACCCCTCCTGGCTGCGGTGCTTCAAAAACGCTTTCCCGGATAAACGTACCGGGCAGACCGTCCGCCCCTACGCCGACATCGAGGAGATGCAGATTCTGGAATACATGGATTTTGCGGAGCGTTACGGCGTAAAATACCAGATCGAACAGTCGCTGGTCGTAAAGCATTTTCTGGAACGCAATCCCGATCAGAAGGAGCGTTTTGCGAAACTGGCTGCCGAAGGGTACCTTGAGCTCGCGGGCGGCGGCGAAGCCGTGATCGACTATAACCTGCCGCAGGGAGAATCGTGGGTGCGCAACCATCTGTACAGCCGCGCGTACTATCTGCGTGAGTTCGGTCACCGGCCGAAATACGCGATCACGCCGGATATTTTCGGGCTGCCCTCGCAGCTCCCGCAGTTTTTCCGCTCCGTCGGTTACGACGCGCTGATTATCTTCGACCGCGTTCTGAAAAACAACAAACCGTTCTGGCGCGGACTGGACGGCACGCCGATCGTACTGGATTCCTGTTTTTTGCAGCCGCCGGAGCCGAACCTGCGTACAGCGGACTGCGTGAAGCTGCCTCCCTGCGGCGTTTGCGGCGGCGAGGGCTGCGCGCTTTGCGAGGGTACGGGCGTGGATCACACCTACGATATGACGCGTCCGGACAAGCGGCTGCTGCAATCCGCCTATTACGGCAATATGTCCGCCGAAACGTTTCTGGATACGCTGCTGAAAACGGAAAAGGACGAATATTTTGCGATGATAACGACCGAGGAGCCGCGCATCGGCGGGTTTCTGTACGGTCCGTTAAAAGACGCCGCGGCGAAACGCGGCATAGAACTGCATTACCTTGGGTTTGAGGAAAACCACGAGGTATGGTGCCACGGGCAGGAGGACGCCCTGCGCAGCGGCGATTTTACACCGGACCAGATCGATACGCGCCCGGAAGGCAACCCGGCGGCGTGCGGCTGCTACACCAGCCGCATTGAGATCAAAAAAGCGAACCGTGAGCTGGAACAGCTTTTGTTTGAGGCGGAAAACCTTTGCGTACTTACGCGCATGCAGGGCGGATGGGATCCCGCCGCCTTACCGCGCAGGGATTACCCCGCGAAGAAGCTGGAAGCACTCTGGAACAAAATGGCGTTTATACAGTTCCACGACTGCATCACCGGCAGCCACTGCGACGCCTCCTACGACGAGCTGATGAACGTGATAAGAGAGGTGCGCAGAGGCGCGTATCAGATCTGTCACGACGCGGTCCTTGAATGGAGCCGCGCCCACGGAGCGCAGGCCCCCGAAGGATACTGGGCAGCCGTATATTTCAACCCGACGCCCTCGCCGGTCATGCTGCCGTCGCTTGCGCTGCGCGTGCCCGAGGACGTGCGGACCGTAGAGATCACGGACGCGGAAGGCCGGTCCCTGCAGGCGTTTGATTTTTGTTATACGCCCGCCCTTGTGGGCGGCAATCTGCGTTTCCGCGTCCGGTCGGAGACGCCCGCGTTCGGCTGGCGCGTATTCTACTGGAGGCCCGCCGCTGCGGAGGCAGCCGTGCGGACGGCTGCCGAAAAGCAGAAATACACCCTTGAAAACGAATGCTTCCGCGTGACCTCGGATGCGCGCACTGTGCTTGAGGTGTTCGATAAACGCAGCGGCCGCGCCGTTTTGGGACGCGGCGCGTGCTGCCTTGCCGCGGGAACGGATATCGGCAACCCGTGGGGCAGATCGGAACCGGAACGCGATCACCGTTTGTTATACGCCGATAGCGTAAAGCAGATCGATTCGGACACTTTTTCAAAACTGGTCCTTTCCGGCGCGGAAGCCGACCCTGCGACGGGCGGCGAAGTCCTGCGCTGGGAGCAGACGCTTACGCTGTATCCGGGCGAGCCGCTGCTGCGCATACATACGGCGCTTGATTGGGGCGGACGCGACACGCGCGTTTTTGCCACGTTCCCCGCGGCGTTTGCCTCCGACGAAAACATTTACTGCGAGGTGCCGTTCGGCACGATGGCGCGCAGGATGCCCGCGCCGGACAACCTGATGGGCATCCTCGACGAGTGGCCGTCCCTCGGATACGCGGGACTCAGCGACGGCGCGCAGAGCTTTGCCGTGCTGAAGGGCGGTTTGCCGGGCACGCGTCTGCACGGAAACGCGCTGCAGATCAGCCTGCTGCGCGCGTTCAGCACAGACGAGCCGAAATACGCGGGCGGCTGCGATCACGGCCTGCACGCCGCCGATTACGCGCTGTACGCGTGGGAAGGCGGATTCGCCGAGGGAGACGTATGCCGCGCTTCTGCGGGCTTTGCACAGCGCGGTACAACGCTGCAGCTTACCGGGCCCGGGATCTGGAATGACCCCGCCTGCACGGCCCCTGCCACAGGCGCGGGAGCGGATACGATGCTGCGCGCCTTTTACGACTTCCCTGCCGGGCTGCGAATGAGCGCGCTGAAATGGGCGGAGGACGGCTCCGGCCCGGTGGTGCGTTTTTGGGAAGCGCTCGGGCGGCCCGCACTGCTGCAAACCGCAAACGGATACCGTTTGCTGCGCTGCGATTCCCTTGAACAGCCTGAAGCGGAAAAGGCCGCGGATTCGTATACGCTGCGCCCGTTTGAGATTGCAACGTTCCGTTTGCTTTTGCCCGGAACGAATAAATAGGACTAAAAAGGAGACGCTATGAAAATTCTTTATATGGGCACCGCAGCCGCCGAGGGGATCCCCGCCATGTTCTGCAGCTGCCCCGTTTGCACAAAAGCGAGAGCGCTCGGCGGGAAAGATATCCGCTCCCGCGCGCAGACGATGATCGACGACGACCTTTTAATCGACTTCGGCCCGGACGCGTATTGGCACGCGTGCAGATACGGCCTGGATTACGGAAAGCTGCGGCACCTGCTGATCACCCACGCCCACGAGGACCATTATATGCCGTCCGAACTGGATTACAGGCACAGGCCGTACGCGTATCTGCAAAACGGCGACGGCCCGGATGCCCTGCCCGCACCGCTGAACATATACATTTCGAAGGCTTCGTTTGATTACGAGGGCGCGCGGTACAGCGAAAACACCTATCTGTTTAACGATCCGGATACGTACCGTTTTCACTTCGTAAAGGCGTTTTGTCCCTTTGCAGCGGGAAAATATACCGTTACGCCGCTTACCGCAAACCACGCGCCCGGCTTTGAAGCGCTTATCTACCTGATCTCAGACGGGGCGAAAACGGTCCTTTATGCACACGATACCGGCCTTCTGCCGGAGGAAACGCTCGCCTATCTGCAGGAAGCGAAACCGCACGTCGATTTCGTTTCGTTCGACTGCACGGGCATGGCCTCCACCCACAATACCGGCGGCGGCAGGCATATGAATCTGGAAAGAAACAACGTCACCCGGGAGCAGCTCTTCCGGATGGGCTGCGCGGACGAAAAAACGCTGTTCTGCTGCAATCATTTTTCGCACAACGGAAAGAGCACGCACGAAGAACTGGAGGCGCTTCTTGGCCGCGAGGGTTATCTGGTGTCGTACGACGGCATGGAAATCATACTGTAAAAACATCATACAAAACAATCACCGGCCCCGCGGCATTTCAGCCGGGGGCCGATTGTTTATGTATTCGGCATGCGCCGCCGGTCAGCGGATCTTGCCGATCCGCGCGTATACTGCGTCCGCCTTTGCGCGCCAGGCGCTGAAACCGGCGGGAGAAGCCGGAAAGTTTTTATAAAGACCGGATATCGTCACGGCGTTGCGCAGCGCGCCGGCGGCGGCTTTCAGCGTGGACACGCGCAGCTTTTTGCCTGCGAGCCCCGCAATAAAGCCCTTTGCTGCCTGCAGCACGGTTTTTGCGGGGATCGGCGCGCCGTTCATCGCGTTGAGAAGCTCGTCGCTGATAATGCCGCTTTCAAACGCGTATTGGAATTCCTCGAACCCGGCGGCGTTCACCACGCCCACGAGCAGCGCGCGCAGCATGGCGAATTCCGCCCCCTGTGAAGCGTTATACTTTTTGTTGATCTCCCACATGTATTCGCGCGTCACTTTGTTCAGCTTCAGCGCGCGGTCGAGCGTGTTGACGGCGCACTGCACCTGCACCATGGAGGAGGTAACGCCCTCGCCGTTCACCGATTTTGTGAAATTGCCCGCGTCGCCGGAAACGAAGAAGCCGTCCGCCACCATCGAATACGGGCTGCGCGTGTACGGCGTGCGGCCTTTTTCCACTTTAACGAGCTCGTATTCCGGCATGGGGACCGTTTTTTCCATCTGCGCGAAAACGGATTCGGCATATTCGTACGAATGGCATGCGCCGATGCCGATGATAGCGCCCTTCGGATCGGCGCACGGGGCGATCCAGCTTTTATAATACGCCCAGAACGTGGAGCCCTCCAGATAATCCTTGGGGTCTTTGAACACAACGTACCGCAGGATCACATAGAACATATCCTCGTCCGTCAGCGGCGCGTTCTCTATGCCGAAGCGGTTCGGCAGCTTCGTGCGGCCCACCGCCGCCATGCCGGAGCAATCCGCCACAAGACGAGCGCCGATCTCTTTCTTTTTGCCGCGGTATTCGGTTTGAACGCCCCGTATCGCGCCGCCCTCGTCGTATAAAAAGTCCTCAAACGTGCAGGAATACAGGATCTTTGCACCCGCGGCCTCGGCCTCGGCGTTCAGCAGCAGCGTATACTCGTGCATGTGCAGGCCCACGATCGGGTTCAACTGGCATTTGGGATACAGCGTAAGCGGATCGGCGTTGTAATTCTTCTCGAATTCAAACGCCCACGCCGCGTCCCCTTTTACCGGGCGCGGAATGCCCAGCCGGGCAAATTCTTTTTCCTCGATATGGAAGATATCGTATTTTGTGCCGGTTTTCGTTTTCGGCAGCTTTTCGATCACCAGAACGCTGTGCCCGCGCGCGGCAAGTTGTTTTGCAAGATACGCGCCGGTGCTGCCCGCGCCGATGATAACGACGTCGTATTGCTCCATGCTTTTCTCTCCCCCGAAATGATAGATTTTACGATTTTGCAGAAGGCTTACAGCGCTTCAAACAGCGCTGTGCCGCGCGTTTTCAGCCACTGCCACAAAACGACGCACAAAGCGGCCGAGAGCGCCAGTACGGCGCCGAGGAACGGCGCCGCGCCGATACGGTACCCGAACAGCATATAACCGCCGCCCACCAGCAGCGCATATCCCCAGCCGCTGAGCAGCGCCACGGTAACGCCGATGCTCTGCTTTATGGGGATCACCTCGGTGGTCCAGGACAGGATCGGCTTTTTTACGCCGATCATCAGGCCGAACAGGGCGCTGAGCACACAGTACACAAAAGCGGTACACACGGCGAGCGCAACGGTCAGCACGTCCTCGCCGTACAATGCCGCCACACCGCAGCCGAGGCAGACTGCCAATGGCGGCAGGGTAATAAGCAGATGCGGCGCGAGTTTTGCGCGCAGCGCCTGCCACGAAGTAACAGGCAGGCTCTTAACAAGCCAAAGATTTTTGCCTTCCAGGGAAACGGAAGGGGCGCTGATATCGTTCATGGAGCACACCATACACACCGCGGCGCAGAAAAGCACGGGAATACAGTCGCCGCGCTCTGCAAGCAGCACGGAAAGGATACCGAGCAGATCCCTGCCCTTAACGAGCAGCAGGATGCCCACGGCAGGCATAAGGAGCGTTCCGAGCGCGCAGTTCAGCATATAGTTGGGGCTGGAAAGGAATCTGGCAAATTCTCTGCGCACCAGCGCCGCGTTCGGCGAACGTTTTTTTGCGGTCTTCTCGCGGTACTGTACGGAGGAGACTTTGCCGGTGGAGGTAGCGATCTTATAAAAGCTGCGCGACAGCAGGAACCAAACGCCGGCCAAAACGACCAACGCCGCCGCAAAAAACAGAAGCGCGTTTTTGATAGCGCCTGCGCCGATGCCGCCGAAAATATAGAGGCCGTAGGCCGCGCCTTTGATTTTTTCGCCGTACATTACGGCGTTTTCCGCAAGATCCCGGATCAAAGCCTGCGCTTTGAAATATACAAAGTAGTACCCGCCGATAAACAACAGGCTTACCGCAACGGTGATCAGACTTTTGTTTTTGATTTTAAGGCTGATCCTTGCAACGACCCAGCCAAGCGCGCACGAAAGCACAAGCACCAGCACCGATATCACAAGCAGCATCAGAACGCCGCCGATGATAATTTTCGGGTCAAACGGCATTTTGACCCAATACACGATCATCCCGGGCAGATATACGAGGACGCTGTACATCAGCCCCATCAGGTAAACGCTGAGCAGGCGGGAAACGATGATCGTATGCTCCGGGATCGGCATAGCGAGAAGCAGGTCGTTATCTTTGGCGAGATACAGCACCGTATGCGTATTGAACACGCTGCCGAATACGCCGAGCAGCACCGATATAAGGCTGAACATCAAAAAATACAGCCAATCCATTTCTACGGCGATAAGGATATCGCAAAGCGAGAGCGCCAGTCCGGTAAAGATACCGCCCAGCATAACAACGGTAAGCAGCACGAACAGAAGAATCCATAATACCATGGAGATCCCCGTGCGCGCGGTATTCTTTTTCTGGTCGTAGAAGAATCCGCGGAAGAGCTCCGTAAATTGTTTTTTGACAAGGATCTTCAGCATGTTTCTCCCGCCTCCAGTTCAAGGAAGACCTCCTCCAGCGAATCGTCTCCCTTTACGGATTCCATCGTACCGGTACGGATCAGCTTTCCCTGCTTGATGATCGCGATTTTATCGCAGAGTTTTTCCGCAACGTCCAGCACGTGCGTGGAGAAGAAGATGGCGCCGCCGGCGTTGCACACCTCACGCATCATTTCCTTCAGCAGGAACGCCGCCTTGGGATCCAGCCCGACGAAGGGCTCGTCCATCACGATCAGTTTCGGCGAATGGAGCCACGCGGCTATGATGGCAAGCTTTTGCTTCATACCGTGGGAATACGCCGAGATCGGCTGCGCAAGGTCCTTTGTGAGTTCAAACCGCTCCGCAAGCTCGTGGATGCGTGTGCGCCGTTCCGCAGCGTCCACGCCGTACACGTCGCCTACAAAATTAAGGAATTTAATCCCCGTCATATATTCGTACAGATCGGGATTGTCCGGAATGTATGCGAGCAGCCGTTTGCAGGCAAGCGGGTCCTTCAGCAGCGATATGCCGTTGATGCGGATATCACCCTCATCAAACTGCTGGATGCCCGCAACGCTGCGCAGCGTGGTGGTCTTGCCCGCGCCGTTATGGCCGATAAAGCCGTAGATCTCGCCGGGCGCGATGTGCAGCGAAAGATCGTCCACGGCGACCTTCGACCCAAATGTTTTTGTAAGATGTTCAATAGACAGCATGGTGCTACCTCTTTTTTTTCTTATTTTTTTGATCTGATAGCATTTTACCCCATCCGCATTATCCTGTCAAGAGCCTTGAACGGTACAGAACAGGAGTGCCGCGGCTGCAGCCGCGCCGGATTTTTCAATGTTGATACTTGTAATACCGCAGATTTCATTTTATAATTAAACTGAAAGAGGGCGACGAAATGGAGCTTCAGAACTTAAAAAACTGCGATTACGGCATTTTTCCGCAGGTCGCGCGGTTGGACGTTCCCTGCAGCTTTACGCTGCGGGGCCTCGGCATGGACGCTGCGCTCACGCCGGGCGGGAGCTACTGTGTGCGCGCGATCCCGCAGGAAGAAAACAACTCCTCCGAGCTGCTCACATTCAGCGACTGGACGAAATACGACGGCGCTGTTCTGCAGGCGGACGCAGACGGCGCGCTGCGTTTTACCTTTACGTTTTCACGGGAGCAGATCTATACGCTGCGGCTGGCAAAGGAAAAGGAAGACGGAAGTTTTGCACCGCTGGGCGATCTGCGCGTTTTTGCTGCGGCGGACGACCTGTACGGGCGCACGCCGATGCGCGGCAACACACATTGCCACGTATGCACCTCGGTGGACGGCCACGAGGACCCGTTTTTGACGGCGGCTATGTACCGGAAGGCCGG
>JAEEGL014910497.1_pt1 | contig 10975 bp, 11 predicted proteins | sample 9134231 | NCBI WGS metagenome assembly JAEEGL01 (sample SAMN16246548, study PRJNA631951) | gut metagenome | biome: gut microbiome; feature: rumen; material: fiber-attached | host: Bos | place: Iran: Karaj | collected 2018-10 | reverse complement strand
TGTTTTAAAAGAAACACTTGAAATTTTAAAAAATGTTTAACAAAAAGGCTTCGATTTCGAAGCCTTTTTTCATTATAAATTTTTGTTTATTTTTTGTATAAATCATACTATAATTATATTATAGAAAGGAAATTAAGAATATGGATTACATGATTGATTTTGAAGATAAAAAAGGTATTATTTCATCATTTTCTAGTGATGAAGAGGTAGTAGAAATTCCAAGCGTTTTGGATGGAATATCGGTAAATGTAATAGATGCTTTTTCTATTGACTGCGACAATGCTACAAAAATTATTTTCCCAGAAACAGTAGAAGAAATTAGTTATAATAACTTTTATGACAAAGAAAATCTTGAAGTAGTAGATTTATCAAAAACAAAAATAACACATCTTGATGAAAATGTTTTTGACAGTTGTAAAAATTTAAAAACAGTACTTCTTCCAGAAACACTTATATCTATAAATAATAGTTTTAAAAATTGTAAAAATCTAGAAGAAATAGTTCTTCCAGATTCGCTTCAAATGCTTACAAATGCTTTTGAAAATTGCAAAATAAAATCTTTAAAAGTTGGTGCTTCACTTAAAGATATGGACCTGGGCGCTTCTTTTGATTGCGATAAAATAACTTTTAGTAAGGATAACCCTTATTATAAAGAAGATAAAGGTTTTATATATTATAGCGACACACTTATAATGGCAAATCGTAAAATAGAAGAATATAAAATTCCAGATGATATTCATAAAATTAAAACAAGCGCTTTTTACGGTGCTAATATAAAAACACTTGATTTAAATAATGTAGAAGTTGTTGGAAGTTTTGCTTTTAAAGACGCAAATATAGACAACCTTTATGGAAATAATCTAAGTAAAATTTCGAGCTACGCTTTTTCTAATTTGCATACTAAAAATATAGAATTAAAAAATTTAACATTTATTGAAATAAATGCATTTAACGGCGCTACAATTGGAAATATCACACTTGGTGATAAACTTACAACAATTTGTGAAAATGCCTTTTATGAAGCAAAAATACATTTTTTTAAATGCCCAAATGAACTTCTTACAATAGAAGCATCTGCTTTTGCAGAAAGCACGCTTGAAAAAATAGAGTTTAATAACAAATTAAAATCTATCTATGAAAGAGCTTTTGCAAATTGCCTTAAAAATGCCATGATTGTGCTTCCACTTACAGTAGAATATGTTGGACCCGAAGCTTTTACATATAGTAAAAATGCTACTTATATTTTCTCAAAAAATATGCAATATAATAATTCAATAGCATTTTACGATAAAGATGCTGTTTGTAAAAATATTGTTGTTCCAATAAAATTTGGAAACAGCAAGGACTTTTTTGCAGATACAAACCTTGCGGACAAAGAAATTGTTACAGACGTTTCAATAGATATGCTTTTAAAGGAAGGATTATCCTTTAAAAAAGCAAATGAAATAACAAAATACATTGAAAGGTAAATTATGAAGTTTAATAAGAATTTAAAAAATCTTGCAAAAATTTGTCATAGAAAAAAAGCGTATAAAAAGCGTGTAGAAGAACTAGATAATTTTTTAATAAATCAATATCCAGTAGTCGATATGCTTTTAGAAGAACGCTTCAAAAACGAAACCGTTGAAAATCTTGGTCTTGACGAAAATATGCGTCTTTGCTTAACTGCAATTTTTGATACAGTAATTCGCGGAAAAGATTGTATAGATTTTTTTAAAAATTTAGACGATAGTTATGAAAAAAAGATAGATGAACTGGTCATTATTATTTATAATTATGTTTTAAATAAAATAAGTTTTGACGATATTAAATATTCGCTTTACTTGATGCTTTTTAATATAAATTATCTTGACTTTGTTGGAATTTCTATGACAGCAACTTTGTGCCTTTTAGAACTTTTTAATCGCGGCGTAGATATTTCAAAACTTGCAGGATGTGGTAACTTTTATATTCAATTTATGCAAGAAGTTGCAGTTGGAAAGTTTGAAGATGCTGAATATGCAAAATTCCGCGGTAATATTGTATTAAGTATTGATGACTGTCTAATTACAGGCGAAGATATGATGATTACATTTGACAACGGAAAAGAACTATTTTTTGAAAAAGCAGAAGATGATATTGTATTGATTTTTGAATCTGATAATTTAAAACAGCCTGTTGCAATTATTAATAACGATAATGAATTTTTAATTGGTTCTTTTGATGTTTTTGATAAATATTATAATAAAAAAGAAAGTAACGAAAAAGAATACGATGGTATAGATGATATTATAGAATTCTATAACAATATGAATAATTCTTAAAATTCTTTTCGTTTTAAGATTTAAAAAGCATATTAATTTCGTATTTTTTTAACAAAGGAGAAAATTTTATGAAAAAGAAAATGGTTTTAATGCTTCTTTTAACACTTTCTATAACAGCAGTTGGCTGCGGCAAGAAAAAGGCAGAAGAAGATACAATAGTTTTAGATAATGGAATAGTTGTAGTTGATACTGGTGTAGATATCACAGAAGAAGAAACACCTGTTGCCACAGAAGAAGTTTCGTCTGAACGTGTTATTGAAGAAAAAGAAGAAGAAGTTGTAGATGAATCAACTACACTTGAATCACTTCAAGATACAACGAACTTTACAGAGGCAACTGTTATATTTAATAAATGGATAACAGAAGATGAAAGTACATTTATTGAAATAAAATCAGATAGCGATAACACATCTTCCATCAAAGGTGATTCTTTTGAATTTATTTCAAATGATGATACGTTTTTTGTAACAGGACAAGTTCAAGGTGATAGAATTGTAACAAAAGATAAAGAAATTTATAATTATTCTATTTATAACCAACAGCTCCATATAACCGTTAAAGGCACTGAATATACACTTAATCTTGCAACACCACTTCAAGAAAAGACTATTAAAGAAGCAAAACAAGCAGAAATAGAAAATCTTGAAATTCCAGAAGAAGAAAAAATAGATACATCAACCCTTTACGGCGGCGGCTGGGTTAATAAAGAAAGAAATTTCGCAATTTCCTTTACAGATACACTTGCTACCTATGCACTTAAAGATATAAAAGCAACACGTGAATATACAATAGGTGGTCCAGATGGAACAGACCCAAATATGATAACAGTTGGCGATAATATCTTTAACTTTACATATGAACTTAAAGATGGACTTCTTTATCTTACTGACCACGCAACAGGCGGAACAATTATTTTAGAAAAATATCTTGAATCAGATTTTGAAGATTTAATGTATGAAATCTACGGATAATATAAGATTTAATTAATAAAAAACAACACTAAGCGCCTTTTATGGCGCTTTTTTTTGTTTAATATTTTATATTTCGGTTTGCTTTTGTATTTAAAATTATATAAATTTAAAAATTATTTCTTTTAAATTTCAAATCCCCTTAAAAAATTTATACTGCTTACCCAAAACAGATATCTTGCAGTCAGCCATAAGCCTACGGCAAGTTTTTAAAAATGATAATTCTATTTTTTTAAATAAAAAGAAAGGACAAAGCTAGAATTTTCTAATTTTGCCCTTTTCTTAAATAAGTTAAGCCAATATGCTTTTTTAAAAATTAATGATGTTTGTTTTTAAAATCTTCGATTGCAAGACACGCAATCCATTCAACTGACTGCTTAAAAGTCTGTCTTTCCAAATGTCTTGTGTAATGTCTTCTTTCGATATCATGTTTAATTTCGTTCATACTTTTCATTTTTTTATTCTCCTTTATTTCTTTTTTTTTATAACATTAATATTATGACTGTTAGTCATTTATTATAAACTAATTTTTTAAATTTTTCCATTTTTCGAAAAAACATTCATTTTTTTGTAAGATTCAATCATAATAATTCCGTATATGGTTTTATCTATAATTGTCAAATATCATATTATTGTTAAGAAAAAAAATAAGTGAGGTAATAAAAATGGGATATTGTTTCATGAGTATAGAAAAAATTAAAGATAAAGGTACTTTGACAAGAAAATATCAACATAATTATCGTGTAGGAAATGTGCCAAATGCAGACCCTGCACTTAGATATAAAAATGATGAACTTGTTAAACTTAATGGTATGACTTATGTAGAAAAGTTTGACGAAAGAATGAATAGATTAAAAGAACAGAACCCAAAAATCAGAAAAAATGCCGTTCTTGCACTTGAAGTAGTATTAACTTTTTCGCGTGAAGCTATGGGCACTATAGATCTTGAAAAATGGAAAAAAGACCAAGTTGAATGGCTAAGACAAACTTTTGATATTAATGCTGAAGAAATTGGTTCGAACATTCTGTCTGTTGTCTATCATGGGGACGAGCAAAATGGGCATATTCATGCAATTTTGACTGGTTGCGACCCGTCTGGGAAGCTTAATGCTTCTTACTTCTTAGATGGTCGCGCTGCAATGATTAAACTTCAAGATTCTTATGGCAAGATGATGGAAGAAAGACACGGACTTAAACGTGGTCTTAAAGGAAGTAGCGCAAAACATGAAGATATTAAAAGGTTCTACGCTGCACAAAATATGGCACTTGCACAAGAAGGTCCAGAAGTTAGAACAATTCGTGGTAGAAAAGAAACTGCTGATGAATACAAACAACGTTCCGATGAAGTTATTAAAGACCTTAATTTGAAAATGCTCGCTGAACAAAAGAAACACGAACGCGAACTTGCAGAAGTCAGAACGCTTAGCCTTGATGAAAAAAGTAGATTCTATAAACAAAAGAAACAACTTGAATCAGACCTTAAACTTATAGATGGTATCGATAATATTCAAGAAGTAATTGCAAAAGGTAATACAATGACGCAGCTTTTTGAAGGACTACAACATTTTCCAGATAAGAAAAAAGCAAAAATGGTAAACGATGCAATTATTGAAATTGTTGAATTTGAGCGTCAACGCGAAGAAGAAATTAAAAGAACAGGTAAAAAATAATTATTAGGCGCCTTTTTTCAGGCGCTTATTTTATTGATTTTTTCATTATTTTATGTTATAATTAAAAGAAAATATAATTTATGAAAAGGAATTTAATATATGCAAAATATAAATTTAGCAAATGAACGAATAGGCGAAACAAATACAGCAACAAATGGTCAAAAAATGACAATAATCACATATCGTAACAGTGGAGATATAGATGTTCAATTTGAAGATGGAAATATAGTAAAAAACAAAACCTATGCGCATTTTAAAGATGGAAAAATATCACAAATGTCTTTAAACAAAGAAAAAAGACTTGGTGAGACTAAAATGATGAATTGTGGGAAAAAAGCGACAATTATAGAATATAATAATGCGCACAATTTAACAATAAAATTTGAAGATGGTAAAGTCGTAAAACATAAATATTATGTAGATTTCCAAAATGGCGCTATAAAACATCCTGACATTCCAACAAATTGTTACATAGCAAAAACAGCAACGCATGAAGAATTATGTAATTGGTCTGCGCTAGGTGCAAAAGTTAGGAGGGAAAATTATAAAAAAGAACATATAGGAGAAACTAATATAGCTAAAAATAAACAAACTATGACAATTACAAATTGTAATGGTTCGTGCGATATAGAAGTTACTTTTGATGATGGAACTATTGTAACTGGACAACGTTACGAAAAATTTCAAAAAGGTGAAATAGTAAATCCTAATAATAGAATTTTTGCCAGCACATCTATTAATGAATATATTATGATATTCTATCTTTCTAAACTTGGATTTGAAAAAGCACAACAAGGTTCACTTAAAGACCTTGGCCTTGGCTATATGGAAATTGATGCTTATTATAAAGACAAAAAAATTGGTATTGAATATGATGGTAATGTACATAGTTTCAGAACAAATACTGACAAAAGAAAAGATGAAGCGTGTAAAGACGCTGGAATCACGTTAATAAGAATCAGAGAAAAACTTTCAAAAGCAACAGATTATTCCTTTTCGTTTTTCTTAACAAGTGACAAACCTTTTTCAAAAGAATACGAAAAAGTATTGCAAGATGTGTGCGATAAACTCATAGAATATGGATTTGAATATTTAGAAATTGACTTTGAAAAAGATAAAGACGCGATAATGTCTGAATTTGAAAAAATTTATATAGTACCACATCTTGGTGAAGAATATATAAATTCAAAAGGTGAACATTATAAAATAATAAGATATATTAATTGCAATGAAGTTTACGTTAGATTTGATGATGGTACAGTGAAAAAATGTAGTTATAATGCACTAAAAAAGAAAACTTTTACAAAGAAAACGCCTTGCTATGACCATGAAAAAAGAATTGGCGAAGAAAAAGTTATGAATTGTGGTCTAAAAGCTAAAATAATCGCATATCGAGCTAGTGATGATATAGATATTGAACTTGAAAACGGTACTGTTATTAAACATAAAACATATGGGCATTTTAAAGAAGGCAAAATTTCATTAAGGTCTGAAGGAAAAGAACGTATAGGCAAAACCAAAATGATGAAATGTGGATTAGAAGCTACTATTATTAATTATACTAATGCACACGATATTGATATTAAATTTAGTGACGGAACTATTGTTAAGCATAAAATGTATTATGATTTTAACAAGGGAACATTAAGCACACGTTGTGTAAATGGCAAAGAGACACGTCTTGGCGAAACGAAGATGATGAATTGTGGCATGAACGCAACAATTATTAATTATAATAAAGCACATGACATAGATGTTCAGTTCGAAGACGGTGTTGTTTTAAAACATAAAAGTTATACATCTTTTAAAAATGGTGAAATTTTAAATCCAAATCTTAAAAGACATAGCCCAAACAAAAGTTTAAAACGTATAGGTGAAGTCAGAACAATGAAATGTGGTTTAAATGCCGAGATTATAAATTATAGGAGTAGCCGCGATATTGATGTAAAATTTGAGGACGGTGTAATTATAGAACACAAAGCATATATATCGTTTAAAAATGGTTATATTAGTCATCCAAATTATAAAAACAAAAAATACATTCCAGATTAACCTAAAACTATATTATTTAAAAGAAAGCTGAAAACGCTTTCTTTTTTTTGTTGACTTTTTTTAGTAAAAGTTGTATAATATAAATATATAAGTCAAAAAAGGAGAATTTTTATGAACGTCTATTTTGTCATTGGTCCTGCTTGTGCTGGAAAAAGTACATACATCAAAGAAAATTTTAAAGATGCAATAATTGTAGACCTTTATGACTTTCAAAAAGATGGTTTTATAACGGTACAATCAATAATAGAAAGCTATAATAAATGCGAAGAAAAATTAATTGAATCATTAAAACTTGGAAAAGACGTAGTTCTTGAACATACGCTTCTTCTTCGTAAAAGAAGACCACAATATATAGATGCAGTAAGAAATAATTGTGATTGCAAACTTATTTGTATAGTAATAAAGCCTTCCGCCGAAACGTTAATAAGAAACAAAGAAGCACGTTATGGTTATAAAATAGATGGAACATACGCAACAGAAGAACTTGAAATGTTAGAACTTCCAATTTCAGCAGACGGATTTGACGAAATAAAAATAATAGAGTATTAACTTTGGAGGAGATATGCGAATTATCATCGTAATGGGTCCTGCTTGTGCAGGAAAAAGCACATATATAAAAAGAAACTTTGAAGATTTTAAAATAATAGACCTTTATAAATATCAAGAAGAAAATTATAGTGTTACTGGGATGGCACGAAGCTATGAAAAATGTAAACAGGACTTTTTAGAAGCAATTAGAAATGGCGAAGATGTAGTTCTTGAACACACGCTTCTTCGCGCTGAAAAGAGAAAAGAATACATAGATGCTATTCGTGAAATTACAGATAATGATATAGAATGTATTTGCATTTGTCCATCACTTAAAGTACTTCGCCAACGCAGAAAAATGCGTAATTGTTATTACGGTGGCGACAGAGCAATTCAAGACGCGCTTGATGTTCTTGAAATTCCAAAAACTGCAGAAGGATTTAGTAGTGTAATTATTGTAAAAGAATAAAAACAGCAGGTGTTAAGCCTGCTGTTTTTAAAATTATTTTTTTAATTCTTCATTATTTTCTTTTAAACAATTTAAATATTTCTCGAGTGTAAATCATTACTTATATCCATCATTTTCATGTCAAGAAGATTTGCTACATCGCTACATTCTTTAAGTTCTTTACTAATATATTCTGGCACTTCACCTTTATACTTGTAAGTTATCTGATGTTCAAGACTTGCCCAGAAATCTTGTGCAAGTGTTCTAATTTGAATTTCAACAGGCACGTCTTCGTTTCCACTAATAAGATGAACGTGTGACATTACAACAAGATGATAACTTCTATATCCACTTTCTTTTGGGTTTGTAATAAAATCTTTTTCTTTAATTATATTTATGTGATTACTTTCTTTTAATATTTCTACGACACGTTCAACGTCATCTTCGAAAGGACACACAATACGTACACCAGCAATATCAAAAAGATGTCTTTCGATTTCTTCAATAGTCATATCTTTACCGTCTTTTTGCATTTTACCTAAAATACTTTCAGGCGTTTTCAATCTTGTGACAATATGATCTATTGGATTGTATTCGTTTCTAAAAGTAAAATCTTCTTCTAAAATTTTAAGATATGTTTCAATCTGCTTCATAGCGGCAGAATATTTTATTGAAAGTTTTTTAATATCTTTTATAAGTTTTTCTTCATCATTCCTATTTTCCATAATTCCCTTTTCTTTCGTTTTTAAAACTAATTTTTCCTCCATGTATATTTTAACATATTTTTAACTTTTTTCAAGTATTTTTCCAAAAATAATATGAAATATTTCTATATTTTTAACAGGAAACAATCATAATCTGTATGCTATTAAATAAAATAATTACTAGGAAGGCAAAAATGGGCAACTTTTATATAAACAAAGAAAAAATTTTAGAAAATTATAAAAAATACAAAAAAATTGGAGCAGTATATTTTCCTTTAAAAACAAATTCTAATGAAGAAATTATTTCTTTTCTAGATGATATTTTTGATGAAACAGATAAATTCGCCATATCACATAAAGGACATTTAAAATCTTTCATAAATAATATGTCACTTATTAATCCTTTGTTTTCACTAAAAGACTATGAATATTTTTATGAAAAAGGCGTTCGTGATTTTGTTTTTGATAATATAAATATATATACTGCATTTAAAAAACGTCATAATGACATAACATGTTCTGCGCGTATTAATATAGGCGAACTTTATAAAGGAACTAAAACGCCAATAGGTGCCACGCTTACAGATGTTTCTAAGATGGTAAAATCAGGATGCAGCCTTTCAATTTATTGCCCAAAAGAAATAAGAACAAAAGATTTTGTTGAAGAAGCACTAATCCTTGCAAAAGTTTTATCTACAAAAACTGTTCGTATTGGCGGAATTGATAACGATTTCAATATGGAAATTTTTACAAATTTCAAATTAGAAACTGGAATAGAAATTATAACTGAACCTGGTACAGGACTTATGGAAGGTGCTATTGATTATAAATGCGAAATTGTTGATATTAGAAGAATCTGTGGAAAAAATTATATAATTTTAGATGCAACACTTTACAGCATGATGCTAGACCATATTCTTTATAATAAAGACTTTGATATTTACGTTGACGATAAAAAACTTAGTTATAAAGATAATATGGGTAAACCTTTTATAATTTGCGGACGTTCATCAGATTATAAAGACGTTCTTGGAAATGTATTTATAAATAATGGTTTGATAGAAAAAATTAAAACAGAACGTTTTGTAACATTTAAAAATGTAGGAGCATATTTTGAAAGTCTTGAAAATCAATATTTTAAATTTTAAACAAAAAAAAGAACTGGGAAACCAGTTCTTTTTAATTTTTGTTTTTTTAAATTTCTTTATTTTCGTTCTTTTTGTTGTATTCAACATTTATTTCTTTAAAAGTTTTATTTTTTCCAATCATATAATCCAAAAAACTTTTCTTTTCCACTTCAATCCCATATTTGGGTGCTAAAATATATAACCCTTTTTCCGCGTCTTCTGGAAGTGTTTCATAAATATACTTTTTTAAACATCCAAGTTCTGCACGTCCTGGATACCATATTTTTTCAACATTTTTTGGAATAAAAATTTCTTCTATTTTAGTGTCAGTAAATGAAGATGGCGAAAATTCTAAAAGTGTTTCAGGAAGATTTACTTCTTTTAAATTTTCACATCCATAAAATGCATTATGTCCTATTTTTGTAACATTTCCAAAATTTACTGTTTTTAATTTTTTACAATTACAAAACGTGTAATCACTTATTTCCTCAAGATTTTCTGGAATAATAATACTTTCTATATTTGTATTAGCAAAAGCATTATTGCCTACATATTCAAGTGTACTTGGCAAATTAATTTCTTTTAATTTTGTTTCATTAAAAACATATTTAAAAATTTTCTTTAATTTTTCAGGTAAAAGTACTTCTTCGAGATTTTCACATTTCCAAAAAATATCATCTTGTAATTCCTTTATTTTTGTTTGTGACAAATCTACTTTTTTTAGGCTTTTACATTCTAAAAAAGCACTTTCATAAATTTTTGTAAGTGATTTCGGGAACATTATTTCTTTTAAATTTTCACATTCTAAAAAAGCACGTCTTTGAATTGTCTTTAATCCTTCTGGCAAAATAACTTTTTCAATATCGCTTTCACGAAAAGCATCCGCTTGAATAACGTGCGTATTAGGATGAAGTTCTGCTATTTTTAATCCGTAATTACCATGTAAACATGTTGTAAAAGTATCGTCTTTATATTTAATTCCTTTGTATTCTACTGACATTTTTTCTCCTTTTCTAAAAATAATTTTAACACAAAAAGACAAATTTTTCAATAAAAAAGAACTGGTTTTACCCAGTTCCTTAAAGTTAGTATAAAAACATGTCGCTTGTATCTTCAAAAATATAATTTTCTAAAAACGAAGTATAAGTGTCCCAAGCAGTATCTATTTTATACGT